>Ga0224495_10000493_pt1 | contig 31186 bp, 26 predicted proteins | sample SF_Jul11_sed_USG_FD_168128 | JGI IMG/M metagenome (GOLD analysis project Ga0224495, IMG submission 168128) | Sediment microbial communities from San Francisco Bay, California, United States - SF_Jul11_sed_USGS_4_1 | ecosystem: Environmental > Aquatic > Marine > Sediment | place: USA: California... | reverse complement strand
TCTTGCCGATGATGTCGGACAGCATCTCGCCGCCCTTCAATGTCCTGAAGCGCACCGCGTCTTCGCCGCCTTCGCCGGTATTGGACTTGCCACCGATGCGGTTCATCGCTATTGCCAGCGTGGTGTGCGCCTCGGTAGAAATTGAACCCAGCGACATCGCGCCGGTTGCGAACCGCTTGACGATCTCCTTGGCCGGTTCGACTTCCGCCAAAGGTACGCCTGCCGCTGCAGTCCTGATCACAAACAAGCCACGCAATGTTTTCAGCCTCGTGCTTTGTTCATTAATAAGCTTGGCGTATTCCTTGTAGGTCGCCGCGCTGTTGGTGCGCGTGGCATGTTGCAGTTTTGCTATGGAGTCCGGCGTCCACATGTGCTCTTCGCCGCGCACGCGCCAGGCATACTCACCGCCGGCTTCGAGCGCGTTGGCCAATACCGGATCATTGCCGAATGCGTTGCGATGGGTGCGCACTGCCTCTTCTGCCACTACGCTCAAACCAATGCCTTCGATCTGGGTCGCCGTACCAGTAAAATATTCGCCGACAAATTCCGCATTCAATCCAACCGCCTCAAAAATTTGCGCGCCACAATAAGATTGGTAAGTGGAGATGCCCATCTTGGACATCACCTTCATCAGGCCTTTGTTGATTGCTTTGATGTAACGCTTTCTTGCTTCCTTGTTGTCCACGTTCGCAGGCAATTTCATTGCCGCAATGGTTTCATAGGCCAGCCACGGGCATACCGCTTCTGCGCCGTATCCTGCCAGCAAAGCGAAATGATGCACTTCTCGCGCCGAGCCGGTATCCACTACCAGACCGGCGCTGGTGCGCAGTCCGGCGCGTACGAGGTGATGATGCACTTTGGAACAAGCCACTAGCGCAGGTATCGCGACTCGCTTTGCCGACATTTCGCGATCTGAAAGGATCAGCACGTTGTATCCATCGGCCACGGCCTTGTCGGCTGCAGCGCACAATGCCTTGACTGCCTTCTCGCACCCCGCTGCGCCCTGCGTTGCCGGATAAGTGATATCCAACACCAGCGACTTGTATTTGTTATCGGTCAGCTTGCCGATGTCGCGCAACTTGGCGATGTCATCATTCGACAACACTGGTTGATGCACTTCCAGACGCAACATCGGCTTGGTCTCTTCGATGCCGAGCAGATTGGGTTTCGGACCGATGAAGGAAGTCAGTGACATCACGATCTCTTCGCGGATCGGATCGATGGGAGGGTTGGTCACTTGTGCGAACAACTGCTGGAAATAATCGTAGAACGAGCGGTTCTTGTTGGAAAGCACCGGCAAAGCAGCATCGGTTCCCATCGAGCCGGTCGGCTCCTCGCCGGCGCTTACCATCGGCGTCAGGATAAATTTCAGGTCTTCTTGCGAATAACCGAATGCCTGCTGCGTATCCAGCAGGCTGGCATACAGCTTTGTTTTTGCTGCCACCTTCGGGAGATCGCCGAGGAAGTAGCGTGATTGATCGACCCATTTGCGATAGGGCTTGGCTGTTGCGAGTTGTTTTTTCAACTCGGAATCATCCACAATGCGCCCGGCCTGCATATCAATCAGGAACATCTTGCCAGGCTGCAAGCGCCATTTCTTGACGATCTTGTGCTGCGGAATATCCAGCACGCCCATTTCCGATGCCATCAGCACCAGATCATCATCGGTGATCAGATAGCGCGCGGGGCGCAAGCCGTTTCGATCCAGCGTGGCGCCTATCATCCGTCCATCGGTGAACGCCACAGCGGCCGGGCCGTCCCACGGCTCCATCAGCGCCGCATGGTATTCGTAGAAGGCGCGCCGCTCCTCGTCCATCAGCGGATTGCCAGCCCATGCTTCGGGTATCAACAACATCATTGCATGTGGCAATGAATAGCCCCCTGCTACCAGCAACTCCAACGCGTTGTCGAAGCAGGCAGAATCGGACTGGCCATCCACTATCAGCGGCCAGAGTTTCTCCAGGTCTGCACCGAGCAGCCTGGAAGACATCGCCGCATGGCGCGCGGCCATCCAGTTGACGTTGCCACGCACGGTGTTGATCTCGCCATTGTGCGCAATCATCCGGAACGGGTGCGCCAGATCCCAAGTCGGGAAAGTGTTGGTGGAAAACCGCTGGTGCACAAGAGCAAGTGCGCTCACAACTCGCGTGTCCTGCAGGTCTAGGTAGTAGCTACCGACCTGATCGGCCAGCAACATGCCCTTATAGACAATGGTTCGTGAAGACAGCGATGGTATATAAAAGCCCTTGCGCTGATTTTCAGGAAGAGCACGCACTGCGTGTTCCATAGTCTTGCGGATCACAAAAAGCTTGCGCTCAAAGGCATCAGTATCGGTGCAATTCTTTCCGCGCGCGATAAATACTTGACGCACTACAGGTTCTACCGCCTTCACGCTTTCACCCAGCTTGCTGCTATCTACTGGCACATCCCGCCAGCCGACAAGTTCCTGCCCCTCGTCTTCAATTTTTGCTGCAATAATTTTCTCGCAGGCGGCTCTCCCTGTTTCTGATCGCGGCAAGAACAGCATGCCCACACCATAGTCTCCGGCTGCAGGCAACTGGATATTTCCCCAACCCATCTCCTCGCGCAGAAACTTATCAGGGATCTGGATTAAAATCCCCGCACCGTCACCGGCCAGCGGATCAGCTCCCACCGCACCACGATGAGTCAAGTTTTTCAATATCTGCAGACCTTGGCTCACCATGTCATGGCTTTGTCTGCCTTTGATATGGGCGACAAATCCGACACCACAAGCATCGCGCTCCTGGCGCGGATCATACAAACCTTGCTGCATCGGCAGAGAAGTGTTGCTCACGGTATTCCCCAGTTAAAAACTTACAGCTCAGATCATCAAAGCCAAAAAATGGCGACACATGCCGCCAATACAAATTCAAAAGCGAAAGGGCGGGAATTTTACCTTTTCTGAGGGTGACGGGCAACTCTGGAAAACCTGTATAGAGAAAACCCCTTGTCCCACGCACAAACATCAAAAAAAGACCACGTTTCCGTGATCATTTGTCGTGACAATTCGGCAAACACGGGGCAGGACTGCTGTTTGCCTATTGCGAAATTACAGGATTACTACAATGGTGCAACCGGAGTTGGAATTGGTTCTCGTCGAAATTTTGGCAATAGGCCTCTACTTTACTGGCACCTGTTGGCCAATATATTTAGGGCCTCCCGATTGATGATTACACCGGTACCTCTTCCACTGCAAATATTCTGCGGTGCTCGCGAATGGCGTATCGATCGGTCATTCCGGCAATATAGTCGGCAACCGGCCGGGCGCGGGTTACATCTTGCTGCTGTTGAAATTGCGGCGGCAGTAATCTGCTGTCATTCATGAATACGCCGAACAAATCGCTGATGATGCGTTGCGCCTTGCCGCTCATGCGCAACACGCGGTAGTGGCGGTAGAGATGGGTGCGCAAAAAGTTCTTGAGCACTCGCTGCTGCTCATTCATTTCGGCACTATAGGCGATAGTCGCCGCTGCGTTGCGCACTTGTTCCAGCGTATTCAAACCTTGAGCTCTGATATTGCTCTCGCTCTGTATGATTAGATCGGACACCAGTGTATTGATCATGCGGCGCACCGTTTCATGCACCACACGCCGTTCCGGCAGATCGGGATAGGCCAGCCTTACTTCCTGCAGATGGGTTGCCACTAGCGGCACCGTTTCAAGTTGTTCGAGATTAATCAAGCCGGATCGCAAACCATCGTCCACATCATGATTGTTGTAGGCGATCTCGTCGGCAAGATTGGCGACCTGTGCTTCCAGCGAGGGGCGGCGGTTGTTCAAAAATCTTTCACCCAGATCACCCAGTTGTTTGGCATTTTCTGCAGAGCAATGCTTGAGTATGCCTTCGCGAGTTTCAAAGCACAGATTCAACCCATCAAATGCGGCATACCTTTCCTCCAGAACATCCACCACGCGCAGCGACTGCAAATTATGCTCGAAGCCGCCATGCGCCTTCATGCACTCGTTTAGCGCGTCCTGTCCGGCATGCCCGAATGGGGTATGGCCAAGATCGTGCGCAAGTGAGATTGCTTCGGCCAGATCTTCGTTCAGGCGCAAGCGCCTGGCTATGGATCTCGCGATTTGCGCCACTTCGATGCTATGTGTTAGCCGAGTTCTGAACAAGTCACCCTCGTGATTCACGAATACCTGGGTCTTATATTCGAGTCTGCGAAAAGCGCTTGAATGAATTATGCGGTCGCGGTCGCGCTGAAATTCACTGCGCCCTTGAGGCGCAGGTTCCGCGACTTTTCGACCACGCGAGCCAGTCTCGGTAACTGCGTAGGGCGCAAGTTCAGGCATTCTCGCAAGCCTGCAATGTTTTTTTCAGCAGCTCCTGTGGCACGTCACTTTTAACCACCGCTTGACCTACTTGCTTGAGCAGCACGAAACGCATTTTCCCACCCTCTACCTTTTTATCCAGCCCCATTAATTCGAGATATCTATCAACACCCAAATCGGGTGCGGCCACTGACAGTTTGGCACGCTCGAACAGACTGCGTATCCGAGCCACATCCTGCGTGCTGATCCATCCCATGCGTTGCGACAGATCCGCTGCCATGATGGTCCCCGCAGCGACTGCTTCGCCATGCAACCAGTTGCCGTAACCCAGGCCAGATTCGATCGCATGTCCAAAGGTGTGACCCAGGTTTAGCAGGGCGCGCTCACCGCTTTCGCGCTCGTCAGCCGCGACGACGTCAGCCTTGTTCTGGCAACTGCGCTCAATCGCATATTGCATGGCTGCTTCATCGCGCACCAGCAGTTTTTCGATATTGAGTTCTAGCCACTCGAGAAATGGCAAATCGCGGATAAGTCCATACTTGATAACCTCGGCCAGCCCCGCCGACAACTCCTTATCTGGTAATGTGTTAAGCGTATCGGTATCCGCCAGCACCAGTTGCGGCTGATAGAAGGCGCCTATCATGTTCTTGCCAAGGGGATGATTTATGCCGGTCTTCCCGCCCACCGATGAATCCACTTGAGCCAGCAATGTGGTCGGTATCTGGATAAATGGCACGCCGCGCAAATAGGTCGCGGCGGCATAGCCAGTCATATCGCCGATCACTCCGCCTCCTAGCGCGACCAGCGGAGTGGAACGCTCGCAGCGATGAGTCAGCAGCGAGTCATATATCAAGTTCAGTGTCTCCAAATTCTTGTATTTCTCGCCGTCAGGCAATACCACCGATACGCTGGCAACGGCGATGCTTCGCAGGGTTTGCTGCAGGCACTCCAGATATAGCGGTGCTACCGTGGTGTTGGTCACAATGGCAACACGACCGCGCGGGATGTGAGCATGTATCAATTCAGGTTGGGACAGCAATCCACTACCGATAAAAATCGGATAGCTGCGCTCGCCCAATCCCACTTTCAATGTTTGCATAGTCTTTTGTTCATCCTTCCGGATGATTTTTTTTAAATTCCTCAATTTCATCCACCAGATGCAGCATCAAACCCTGTACGCTTTGCTTGCCGCTCTGAACCACGATATCAGCCATCTGCTGGTACAAGGGATCTCGCTGCTGATACAACTCCATTAATTTGCCGTATGGATCCGCTGTTTGCAAAAGTGGGCGGTTGCGATCATGCTTGGTACGGTGCCATAGATCATGGACACTAGCCCTGAGGTATATGACGATTCCGCACTGTTGCAGCAATATACGGTTTTGCTCTGCCAGTACCGCACCCCCTCCGGTAGCCAATACCATGTTGTCGCGTTTAACCATGTCTGATATCGCTGCACTCTCGCGCAAGCGGAAGCCCGGTTCGCCCTCTACGTCAAATATGTGCGGAATGGTTACCCCGGTTCGTTTCTTTATCTCCTCATCGCTGTCCACGAACAGCTTGCCCAAATGCTTGGACAGAGTTCGACCCATCGTTGTTTTCCCCGAACCCATCATGCCCACTAGTATGAGATTGCCAGACTGAAGCTTTCGGGAATGATCTGGACGATATTTCTCGCTATCGTTTTCTAGGCTGCTCTGCATATTGCGCATTGTAAACGATAATAACAAAAGCCCGGACTATGCCGGGCTTTGTCTTAAGTAGTCAGGTCAAATCAACGCAGATTTAGTGCGTCTTTCATGATTCGGGGAGTAATGAAAATCAACAATTCGTTCTTGTTGTCGAGTTTGCCGCTTCTTCTGAATAAAGAACCCAGCACGGGGATGTCACCAAAAAAAGGCACCTTGTCCGTACCTTCGCTTTGAGATTGGGTATACACGCCGCCGATTACCACCGTACCACCATTCTCCACCAGCACTTGGGTGTTCACTTTGTTAGTATTGATGCTTGGAACGCCGGCATACATTGTTCCTACCGAATCTTTATTTACTTTAATATCCATGATGACATTGTCATCCGGAGTAATTTGCGGCTTAACGGTCAAGCTCAAGGTTGCCGCTTTAAATGCCACATTCGTTGCCCCGCTGCTGCTGGCCTGCTGGTATGGCACCTCAGTACCCGTTGAAATGGTGGCCTCTGTCTTGTCCGCCGTCACAACCCGTGGACTGGAAATAATCTTCCCGTTGCTATCAGCTTCCAGCGCGGTCAACTCCAAAGACAACATTCTGCTTAGCGACTGGTTCAACAGGAGCAGTGAAAACGCTCCCGCAGTACCCGCCGATGGCAGATTTACGTTTGGTGTATTCACATTCGCAACCACCCCCGCCATGCCCAAGGGGCTTCCAGCCGGAGGAACATTCGCGCCTATCTGACCAACATAATTATTTGGCAAGGAGAAAGAATTGGTGGCGTTATAATTCATCCTCACGCCCAGATTCCTGCTGAAATTATCTGATGCCTCAACCACCCGAGCCTCTATCATCACTTGACGCACCGGCACATCAATCTGCCTGATCAATTTTCGCGCATCTTCCAGATTGGAGGCCGTGTCCTGCACGAACAATGTATTGGTACGAGCGTCAACCACCGCGCTCCCACGCTTGGAAAGTATACGCTGCGTGCCGCTGGACAAGAGTGATGCCACCGCAGCACCTGTCTGATAACTCAGCTGGAAACTCTCCGTGTGCACCTCCTCCAGATCGGCGATCTCCTGACGAGCCGATAAATCAATTTTTTCCTTGGCTGCAATCTCTTCGCGGGGTGCAACTTGAATCACATTGCCATTCTTGCGCATATCCAGACCGCGACTTTGCAGAATAATGTCAAACGCCTGATCCCACGGCACATCCTTCAGCCTCAGGGTAATATTGCCTTTCACCGTATCGCTGATCACGATGTTGAGTTCGGTGAAATCGGCAATCACGTTCAATGCCTCACGAACATCGATCTTCTGGAAATTCAGCGTCAGTTTTTCGCCTGCGTAGCCAATTTTAGAGCTCTTGACCAACTTGTTTGGATCCTCGGCAACCGCCTTCACTTCAAGGATGAATTTATTATCGGTTTGGTAGGCAGCATGTTCCCATTGGCCCCTTGGCTCCACCACCATTCGGACGTTGTCGCCCTGAGCAAAAGTATCCACCCCTTGAACCGGCGTTGCAAAATCAATAACATCAAGCTTGCGCTGCAAATTTCGCGGCAAATTTGTTTTTAGAAAGTCAACGATCAGTGCGGTGCCTTGTTGCCGAATATCGATGCCTATGCCCGGATCCGAGAGGTCAACCTGTATGCGCCCCTCTCCATTTTTACCGCGATGAAAATCTATGTCTCGTAAAGTATGTTTTTGCACATCCTGAGTTGCTTCGGCAAAACGCGAAAAGCTGGCCGAAGCCGACATATCCGAGAGCCTGGATTGTAAAGTGATCAGCAGACTGTTACCTTCGACCTTGGCGTCATATTTCAGCATTTGGTTTAAATTAAGCACCAGGCGAGTGCGCCCACCAGCCTGAACGATATTCGCACTGCGCAAGTCCCCCTCGGCGAAATCCTGTACTGTTTTACCCAAGCCATTTGCTGTGCCAGGAAAATCAAATGCAATCCGCGGCGGGGTATTAATCGTAAACCCTGCTGGGGGGTTTGCCAGCGGTTGAGACAACTCAATTTTGATGACCGTCACCCCGCCCCCGGCGCTGGATGCATTCATGGCAGTAATGCTGTTCTGTTCGACTGCCTTGGCCTGCACAGCCCATACGCCAATGACTGTGAATAATGCAAGCAATCTAATCACACCGTAAAGATATCTCATAGTCTGCTCCCCGATCATTCAAGTAATTGCATGCTACTCACGCGTTCTGTCCAATCGCCGGCACTGTCTTGCACCATCTCTCTGATTGTAATGCCTGTGTCGGTTATTTCCTGGATCAAGCCGAAATTCGGGCCTATATAATTACCAGCCTTAATTGTATGCAACTTGCCATCTGGTGCTCGTATCACTGCATAACCGATTTTTCTACGATAAAGGTAACCGACCATTCTCATGTTTTCGAGCGGAAATTCTTCCAATGCTTCTTTGGGACGATCCAAATCGGGCTGGTTGGATCCGCCACCGGAACGTCTCTCCGGTTTGCGCGGCTTGAATGGATCAGGCAGATTTGTATCGTTAACATAAGCAAAATGCTCATATGGCTTTACCTCTGGAGGTGGCTCTATCTTGCCTCGCATATCTGCACCCGAATTTTTAACAAAATCACGCAAGTCCTGATATTCCTCGCCTCCACATCCGGCTAACGATAACGTGGCAATAGCGAGATAAATCAGTTTCATAAATTTACCCTCCATGGCCGCCGGACTTCTCCGGGGCGGCAGGCTTGCCTACCGGACCACCCTTCTTCACATTTTTCGCAGCATTTTTCGCGGCAGCTTCTGCTTCATCCATATAGCGAAATGTCATCGCAACCGCGTCCATAACCAAGCCGTCTTTGGACGTCATCAAAGCTATGTTATTAAGTGTGACAATACGCGGGAGCATCGCAATGTCCCCAGAAAATTTACCGATGTCATCGTAGCTTCCCGTTACTTTAATGGTGATTGGCTGCTCGGCAAAAGATCCATTCACCCTTTCCGCGCCTGGCTTAAAAAGCTCGAACTGCAACCCACGTCCCAAACCAGCTTGGTTAATATCGGTCAGCAATGCATCCATTTCTGATTTGTTCGGCAGCTGCTTGAGTAGTGCACCAAATGATTCCTGGGTTTCGATCAGTTGCTTCTTGATCAAATCCAAGTTGATCGCCTGCTTCTTTTTAACAAGAAAAGTATCCTTGAGCTTCCCCTCTTCCTCTTGGGCTCTACCCAAGGTTTCCCATTGATCTTGCCAGATGAGCAGCGCGCCAGCCACCACAATACTGGCAAACATCAACACGAAAGCAAATATTTTTGCCGGCCATGGCCATGCTCCCGGGGTCTTTGGATTAAGATTCTTCAGGTCATCTAAATTCATTATGACACCTAACTCTTGGCTGTGGCAGGACTGACAGGGGCAGGACTGACAGGGGCAGGGCTGGCAGGGGCAGGGCTGACTGGGCTAGGATTAACCGCCTCCAGTTTTTTGGTCAAATTAAAATTCATTGAAAACTCGTTAATGCGAGATCCAGCCGTGGTGGAAGCATGGCTTTCCACCAATACTGGAGTATCTAGCCAAGGTGAGTCCTCTATAGCCCGGTACAGCGTGGCGATACGCGCATTGGACTGAGCATACCCAACAATACTGATTTTATTACCCGTCTGTTTAAGCGTCTTGAGGTGCACCCCGTCCGGCAAGATGCGCAACATCTGATCCAGCAAATGCACCACATCGGAACGCGTGCTTTGCAAACTCTCAACTACGTTCTTGCGTGCCAATAAGGCCTGCGTTTGTTCTCGAAGTTTTTTGATTTCCTCAATCTGCTTGTCCAGTATCGCTGTCTCTTGCTTCAAGTAAGTATTACGCCTCTCCTGATAGGATATCTGGGTGCTTATCGCGAACTGCACAAACCCCACCAATACCCCCCCCAGCAGCACCGAAATTACACTTAGCGCAATAAACTGTATTTGGCGGGCTTTTCGCTTCTCTGCACGATGCGGCAATAAATTAATGCGCATCATGATGGATCAAACCTCCGCATCGCAAGGCCGCATGCAATAATCAGCGATGGTGCATCAGCTTGCAATTGCCTCGGCTTGATTCGGCTGGACAGTGTCATCAAAGCGAAGGGATTAGCCACCATGGTACTCACCTGGGTTCGGGTCGCCACCGCGTCATCCATTCCTGTCAATGAAGCGCATCCGCCGGATAGCACAATATAGTCCACCTCATTGTACTGTGAAGACGCAAAGAAAAATTGCAATGCGCGGGCTATTTCCATCACAACATTCTCGCGGAAAGGTGCCAATACATCGCTTTCGTAATTGTCCGGAAGTCCGCCATTCCGTTTGCCCGCTTCAGCCTCATCCACAGACAACCCAAATGCAGTTTGGATCTGCTGAGTCAATTGGTTACCACCAACCTGCTGGTCTCTCGAATACACCGACTGCCCATTGCGCAACACGTTGACGTTCATTACACTGGCGCCTATGTCTACCAGAGCAACGCACTTGTCCAGCGCACCGTCTGGTAATTGGGCACGGATCTGCTCAAATGCCATTTCAGCTGCATAAGGTTCGACATCCATGACCACCGCTTTAAAGCCAACAGCTTGGCAAGCCGCGATACGATCCTCCACATTCACCTTGCGGGATGCTGCCAGCAACACTTCCACTTCCTCGGTGTTTTCAGGGGCAGGTCCGATCACCTGAAAATCCAGATTAACCTCTTCAAGAGCAAATGGAATGTATTGGTTTGCTTCGGATTCGACTTGAACTTCCAGATCATCTTCGCGCATGCCGGCGGGCAAGAGAATTTTTTTTGTGATCACCGCTGCAGCAGGAAGCGCCAGAGCCACATTCTTGATGCGGCTTCCTAGTCGCTTCCAAGCTCGCTGCAAGGTTTCTGATACCGCCTCAAGATTATTAATGCTCCCATCAGTCACTGCATCTTTAGGCAGCAACTCTATTGCATAACGCTCAACAACATATCCACCTTTTTTTGGCAACTCGCTCAACTCGACCATCTTGACTGATGACGAACTGATGTCAACGCCAATCAAAGGCGGTGATGCAGCTCGTAAAAAATCCAGAGGTATGTCAAAATTTACTTTTAGCATATGCCAGTTAGCGATTTATTTGTATAAAGTGGTTTAAATCCTAGCAATAACTATAAATTGTGTAAAGCTATTTTTAGGGGTTACTTAGTGCTCGCGGAGCCGATATAATTTCTTATACCATATCACTGATGCCAATCTCCAGACAACCGCACATGTCCTCCCGCCGCTGGCTCCTTCCTGTTCTTGTCACCCTCACCCTGCTGCTGTTTCCGGCCATATTACTTGGACTGGCTGTCATACTGGCTTACCCGGGCCTTCCTTCATTGGAGGTGCTCACTGACTACCGCCCAAAAATTCCGTTACGAATATACAGCACGGAAGGTGCGCTGCTCAGTGAATTCGGTGAAGAGCGCCGCGCGCTGATCAAAATCTCTGAGGTACCTGAGGTGATGAAACAAGCCATTCTTGCCGCTGAAGATGACAGGTTTTATGAGCACGGCGGCGTAGATTACATGGGCGTGATGCGTGCAGCGCTATCAAACTTCACTTCCGGAGGGGTAAAACAGGGAGCCAGCACTATCACCATGCAGGTGGCACGCAATTTTTTTCTTTCCAAGGAAAAAACCATTACTCGCAAATTCAACGAGGTTTTGCTCACCTTCAAAATTGAACACAGCTTGACTAAAGATGAAATCTTGCAGCTTTACATCAATCAAATTTTTCTGGGGCAACGTGCCTACGGTTTTGCAGCAGCTGCCCAAGTTTATTTCGGCAAACCACTGAGCCAAGTCACTATTGCCGAAGCTGCCGTTCTGGCAGGCTTGCCAAAAGCACCCTCTCTATACAATCCAGTGGTAAACCCGCAACGAGCCAAGGTTCGTCAACTTTATGTTTTGCGCCGTATGCATGAACTGCATTACATTGATGATGCACAGCTTCAACTCGCGCAACAGCAACCCATCATAACAATGCGCGGCAACCAGGAATATGGAGTTAAGGCGGACTATCTGTCTGAAATGGTTAGGCAAGCTGTTTATGAAAAATTTCAGGAAGACACCTATACCCAAGGATTCAGGGTATTCACAACCATACGGCAGTTGGACCAAATCGCTGCATATCAGGCCGTGCGTAAGGGCGTGCTTGAATATGACCGGCGGCATGGATATCGCGGACCGGAAGGTTTTATCGATTTACCCGATGGCAGTTCCAGTGCCAGCTATAGCGCAGATCAACTGGAGGAAGCCCTGCTGGAAGTTACGGACGGTGACGACTTAATTCCTGCCGTCGTTCTGGAAGCATCGCCCAAACTGATTCGTGCATATTGCAGGGGAGGGGAAATTGCCGAAATCAGCGGAGATGCCCTGCTTTTCGTTCAACAGGCTTTGACCAAGAAGGTAGCTTTGAACCAGCGCATCAATGTCGGCTCACTGATACGCTTACAAAAGGATGAAACGGGTATTTGGCAAATAAGCCAGCTCCCACAAGTCGAAGCGGCATTTGTTTCAGGAAATCCACGCGATGGTGCCATCTATTCACTCGTCGGCGGATTCGATTTTAACAACAATCAGTTTAATCACATTACGCAGGCATGGCGCCAGCCAGGGTCAAGCTTTAAACCCTTTGTATATTCCGCCGCTCTTGAAAAAGGTTTCACTCCCGCCACCGTAATCAATGACGCGCCATTGATTTTCGATGCCGAGCAGACCGGTAACGAGCCTTGGGAACCCAAAAATTACGATGGGACATTTGAAGGTCCGATGCGTATGCGTCAAGCCTTGCTAAAATCCAAAAACCTGGTTTCCATCCGTATTTTGCAATCCATCACTCCGCAATATGCCCGGGATTACATCACCAAATTCGGCTTCGATGACACCAAATACCCGGCTTACCTGACAATGGCTCTGGGAGCAGGATCTGTGACACCCATGCAAATGCTGACAGGTTATTCTGTTTTTGCTAACGGCGGTTATCTAGTCAATCCGTATTTCATCCAACGCATTGAGGATGCTCAGGGCACGGTGCTCAGCAAAACATCTCCCGAAATAGCAGGCAATAGCGCAAATCAAGTAATTGATGTGCGCAATGCCTATACCATGGTCAGCATGATGCAAGATGTGGTCAAGCACGGCACCGCATTTCGTGCCATGCAGCTTGGCCGACAGGATCTGGCTGGCAAAACTGGAACCACCAATGACACAATTGATGCATGGTTTTGCGGCTTTCATCCTACCGTGGTTGGCATTTCCTGGATGGGATACGACCAACCGCGCAGTCTGGGTGACAAGGAAACCGGTGGAGGGGCCGCTTTGCCGATCTGGATGAGTTACATGGAAAAAATTCTTAAGGATGTGCCACAGGCTGTTTATACCATGCCAGACAACATGGTTGCTCTGCGTATCAATGAAGAAGGTTATCGTGATGAAAACGGTTCACGAATCGAATATTTCTATCGTGAGAACATCCCGCCTGAACGCACCACGCCAGCCCCCAGCGAGGAAATGAAACCATCGGACACCGTCAGGGATCAATTGCTCTGATTCTCCACATGACTAAAGAACGCGCCCCCAAGGAACATGGAAACAGACGCGACCTTATGCGCGAGCAACTCGCGCATCAAGCCGCCAAATTGATGGCCGAAGGTGGCATCACCGATCATGCCCATGCAAAACGCAAAGCTGCCAAACAACTGGGTGCAAGCGATACCCATCATCTGCCCAGCAATGAGGAAATCGATGTTGCGCTTCACAGTTTTCGCAACCTGTTTCAGGGTGAAAGTCACCCTGGAATATTGCGGCAACTGAGAGAAGAAGCACTAACCAACATGAGAATGCTGGAGGAATTCCATCCATACCTGACCGGTTCAGTATTAAGCGGAACCGCCGGAGAGCAATCAGATATCAACTTGATGCTGTTCAATGATGATGAAAAAGCGGTGTTGATGTTCTTGCTCAAACACAACCTCATGTTTGAGGACGGCGAATGGAAAGTACATCTGGGTGGACACGACGAGACCGTACCGAGCTACACACTGATTGGTGAGTCAGGTGTGCAAACCCATCTGGTACTGCTTCCCGAAAACGCTCGCTTCAGCGGTAGCCGGAAACCGGCAACACATGCTGACATTGCTGCAGTAGAGGCTTTGTTAGCTTGTTGATTTCAGCCAGCGCGCGGCATCCAGTGCGAAATAAGTCAGGATGCCGTCCGCCCCAGCGCGCTTGAATGACAGCAACGCTTCCAGCACACACGCTTGTTCATTCAGCCAGCCGTTCTGCGCCGCGGCTTTAAGCATCGCATATTCACCGCTGACCTGATACGCGAAGGTTGGAGCCTTGAATTCATCCTTCACGCGGCGAACAATATCCAGATAGGGCATGCCCGGTTTTACCATCACCATATCCGCACCCTCTTGCAAATCTAGGCCGACTTCCCACAATGCTTCGTCGGAATTGGCCGGATCCATCTGGTAAGTATATTTATTGCCCGAGCCTAGGTTCCCGCTGGAACCAACCGCATCACGGAATGGACCGTAGAAGCTGGAGGCGTATTTCGCTGAATAGGCCATGATGCGGGTGTGGATGTGCTTGTTTGCATCCAGCGCCGCACGCACTGCTCCGATACGCCCGTCCATCATGTCGGATGGGGCGACGATGTCAGCTCCCGCAGCAGCATGGGCTTGCGCCTGCCTGGTCAACACCGCAATGGTTTCGTCGTTGAGGACATAACCGCTGTCGTCGAGCAGACCGTCCTGGCCATGGCTGGTGTAAGGGTCAAGTGCAATGTCTGTCATCACGCCAAGTTCCGGGAAACTCTTTTTCAGCATAGCCACCACGCGCGGCACCAAACCCTTGGAATTATAGGCTTCGCGCGCATCCAGACTTTTCAGCGGCGCATCGATTACCGGGAAGATTGCCATGACCGGGATACCCAGCTTGACACAATGTTCGGCATCCTTTAGCAGCAAATCTAAAGTTTTACGCTGCACCCCGGGCATGGACTTCACATCCTCGACTTTGTTGTTGCCATCCAGCACAAAAACCGGATAGATAAAGTCTGATGGTGTGAGCACATGCTCTCGCATCAAGTCCCGTGAAAATGCGTCATGGCGCATTCGGCGCATTCTGATATTTGGGTATTGCCCTAGTGTTTGCATAATCTTCCTTAAAATCTCACTTTCTTTGGAACTATGTTAGAAACCGCTAATCTTATACATTGAATGATGCGAGTCATTCCACGTTTCTCCTCCCTGAGCGTGTGTCTTAACTCTGTTAAGACTTTGCCCCCGGCCTTCCCCTTTTGGCTGGGGGCATTTTTTTGACTATTGGCTTTATAGCTCTTCAGTCAACCATCCTGCGATCACAGCCTCTGCTTCTTCCATGCCCAGTTTCTTCAGGCTGGAAAATATTTGCACTGAACAATGTGGGAAACGCTCGGCAAGGCAGGATTTTACTCGATTTAGGGTCAAAATGGCTTCCTGCCTGCTGAGTTTGTCCGATTTGGTAAGCAGGATATGTACCGGCTTCCCGGTCGGCGCAAACCAGTCCAGCATGTTTTCATCCAAATCGGTCAACGGATGGCGGGAATCCATGATCACCACCAAACCGCACAATTCTTCACGGTTCTGCAAATACTCGCTAAGCAAACCCTCCCAATGACGCTTGCTTTCGGAAGGCACTTTGGCGTAGCCGTAGCCGGGCAAATCAACCAAAAAGCAATTGTTTCCCAGCGAAAAATAATTCAGATGCTGGGTACGGCCCGGCGTTTTACTGGTGTACGCCAACCGCGTGTAGTTGGCCAGCGTGTTGATCGCACTCGATTTTCCGGCATTCGACCGCCCGACAAACGCCACCTCTCTACCGCCGTGCATCGGCAGATCCTTAATGTGATTGACGGTGGTGTAAAACGCCGCTTGTGCAAACAACCCCATTACTTCCAGGTCGCAAAAATCTTGTCCGCCGCCGCAACTGTCGCTTCAATGTCTGCTTCTGTGTGTGCTGCGGAAACAAAGCCCGCCTCAAAAGCAGAAGGTGCAAGATACACTCCCTTTTCCAGCATGGCGTGGAAAAATCGATTGAACGCCTCCTTGTCACATGCCATCACCTCGGCATAACTGGTTGGCAATGCCTTGCTGAAATACAGACCGAACATACCGCCCACCGATTGGGCACAAAAAGAAATTCCGTGTTTTTTCGCACTCGCAGCCAGCTCTTCGGTCAACTGCTTGGCCAGCTTGGCCAAACGCTCATAGAATCCTGCAGCTCGTGCCAGTTTCAAGGTGGCCAGTCCAGCCGCTATCGCCACCGGATTACCGGACAGCGTACCCGCTTGGTACACCGCTCCGAGCGGAGCCAGACATTGCATGATGTCGCGTCGACCACCAAACGCCGCCGCAGGCAATCCCCCCCCCATCACCTTACCCAACGTCACCAGATCTGGTTTGATGCCATAATAGCCCTGCGCGCCTTGCAGGCTTACGCGAAAACCAGTCATAACTTCGTCCAGAATCAGCACGGCGCCATGCTGGGTGCACAGCTTGCGCAAGGATTGCAGGAATTCAGGCTTGGGAGTGACCAAATTCATGTTGCCCGCCACTGGTTCCACAATCACTGCCGCGATTTCCTTGCCAACCTCGCCAAAGGCGCGCTCCAATCCCTCGGCATCGTTATAGTCAAGCACAGTGGTAAGTGCAGCGATTTCTGCGGGCACCCCTGACGAACTTGGCTGACCAAAGGTCAGCGCACCGGAACCGGCTTTCACCAGCAGGCCATCGGAATGCCCGTGGTAACAACCCTCGAATTTGATAATGCGGCTACGGCCGGTAAAACCGCGCGCCAAGCGAATCGCCGACATCGTGGCCTCGGTGCCGGAACTCACCAATCGCACCATTTCCAGACTTGGCAACAGTTTGCACAGCAGCTCGGCCATTTCGAGCTCTTCTGCGGTTGGCGCGCCGAATCCCAATCCTTGTGCCGCCGCATCCTGCACCGCTCTGACCACGTCCGGGTGACAATGCCCGACAATCATCGGCCCCCAAGAGCCAACATAATCGGTATATTGCTTACCATCCGCATCCCATACGTAAGCTCCTTGGCCACGCTTGAAGAACAGCGGAGTTCCTCCGACAGAACGGAAAGCGCGTACCGGAGAGTTCACTCCACCCGGAATTATTTTTTGTGAAGCATCAAATAGCTGTTGATTTTGCGAAGTCATGTTGTATCTTTCGTGTAAGTATGTTGATTTTGATTACTGAAAAAATGTTAGGAACTATAAATTTGCAAACTGCCGTGCCGCGTCCTGAATATCCTTCGCACTGAACACCGCCGAAATCACTGCCAGCGCATCAGCACCAGCTTCCAGCAACTGCGCTCCATTGTTCGGGGTTATGCCACCAATCGCTACCAGCGGCACAGCAATTTCGCGGCGAGCCTGTCGCAACAAACCAAGCGTAGCTACCACTGCATCCGGCTTCACCGTCGAGGCAAAGAAACTGCCAAATGCCAAATAATCCGCACCTAAGCTCACCGCTTCGTACGCCAGCGCCAAGCGATTATAGCAAGACATGCCGATGATTTTGCCACTGCCGAGTACCGCACGCGCGTCGGCCAAGCTTCCATCCGAGCTCCCCAGATGCACCCCGTCTGCAGCAATTTCCTGCGCCAGCATCACATCATCATTGATGATCAGCGGCACATTGAATTCGTGTGTCAATTCTCGCAAAGCTCTGGCTTGAATTAAGCGCATTACGCCATTGGCGGCTTTGTTGCGGTATTGCAGCACTCGCGCCCCACCCAGCAAAACCAGCCTCGCCTTGTGCAAGAGCTCCAACGTATCCAACTCGTCCGGCGTAATCGCGTACAAGCCGCTAATTCGGCCGTTCTGGTTGATCCTCATCCTCTTCACCGCGAGCCCAGAATAACCGATCCGGGATGTGCTGCCCCATACCTGGACGAAAGCCCGAGCGCAAAGTCTGCCAAGTGTATTCCTGCGCTTCTTTTACCGCTTCCTGCATGTCCACATCTTGCGCCAGCAATGCTGCAATCGCAGCTGACAATGTGCAGCCCGAACCATGATAAATTCCCGGCAAGCGCCCCCAACTATCGCTACGCAGCATGCCGCGCTCCGCATATAAGGTATTGATCACTTTCGGCGTTTGTTCGTGCGTACCCGTAATCAACACATATTCGCAGCCCATGCGCAATATACGTTTGGAGCATTCGTCCAGGGACGGATTATCTTCGTCATTGTCCTCATCAAGAGCCAGGCGGCGTGCCTCTATACTGTTGGGAGTAATTATGGTGGTCTGCGGAATCAGCAACTCGCACATTGCATCGAGCATATCGTCATTCGCCAATTCGTCGCCACGTCCTGATGACAGCACTGGATCAAGTACTAAAGGGATATCGGGATAATCAGCCAATATCTCAGCAATGGCTGCAATATTTTCCACACTGCCAAGCAGGCCGATCTTGAATGCTGCGACCGGCACGTCTTCAAGCATCGCGCGCGCCTGATCCACCACCCACTCCGGATCCATGGCCAGTACATCGTCAACTCCGCTGGTGTCCTGCACGGTAATGGCCGTTACCGCTATCAACGGATGGCATCCCATGCTGGAAATAGTCAGGATATCGGCCTGCAGACCTGCACCCCCGCTAGGGTCAGTCGCGGCAAAACTCATAACAAGCGGAAACGATTCGGACATGATTCAAGCAGGGCTTAAGGGGCGGCAATAGACCGCGCATTCTACCTCATGGCACCGCTTAAAATCCAACCTCCTGTTAATCTGACGCAATCTGTGCATGCAGGTAATTTGCTACTTGCGCAAATTTTGCCACATCAAGATTCTCGGCACGCAACTGTGCATCAATGCCGAGCCGGGCAAAATCCTCCTCGTTCAAATAACTGCGCAGCGTATTGCGCAGGGTCTTGCGACGCTGGCAGAACGCCACACGGACTATTTCTGCGAACAATTTTTCGTTGCACACCCGAATCTCGCTCTCGGGCAGCGGCATCATACGGACAATGGCAGAGTTAACTTTAGGTGCGGGGCGAAACGATTCCGGTGGCACATCGAGCAATTTATCCATGTAGAAGCGGTATTGCAGCATCACCGACAAACGGCCATATTCCGTGGTAGAAGGCTTGGCGACCATGCGTTCGACGACTTCATTTTGCAACATAAAGTGCATATCCCGAATACGCTCGGCATAGCTGGCGAAGTGGAACAACAGTGGCGAGGAAATGTTATAAGGCAAATTTCCGACAATTCTTAGCGGTGCGCCCAGTGTCGAAAAATCAAACGCCAGCGCATCCCCCGCATGGATGATCAGTCTGGTTTTCGGATTGTCCTGAGGGTAATCACTCTCCAACCTCGCGATGATATCGCGATCTATTTCCACCACATGCAGATGATTTAATGCTTTCAGCAGAGGGCGGGTCAGCGCACCCAGACCCGGCCCGATCTCGACCATATTATCGCCTGGCTCAGGACGAATCGCGCTGATAATTCCGGCAATGATCTGTTCATCGACCAGAAAATTCTGGCCAAATCGCTTTTTTGCTTGATGACTCATTGCGAAATCCTGCACTTGCTTATCTGCGTAGGCCGGGACGCATAGCATGTTATGGCGGGACCAAACATCATATTGACCTTAAGCTTAGTAAAGCGGATAACCGGACAAACGCTTTCCTTATTTTGCCAACTCATACTCTACCATTCGGGCCGCAAGTTTTATCGCTTCCAGCAGGCTTCCACTATCGGCCTTGCCGGTAGCCGCCAAATCCAGTGCTGTTCCGTGATCCACCGATGTGCGGATGAAAGGTAATCCGAGCGTGACGTTCACCCCCAACCCAAAGCTGGCGTGCTTTAGCACCGGCAATCCCTGATCGTGATACATGGAAAGCACGCAATCGCATTGTGCCAGCATATGCGGTGTAAACAGCGTATCGGCAGGCAAAGGGGCACTGACGTTGATGCCCTCGGCTCGCAACTTGTCCAATACCGGAATTATGGTCTCGATTTCCTCGCGCCCCAGATATCCTCCTTCGCCAGCATGCGGGTTCAAACCTGCCACGAAAATGCGCGGTTGCTCTATGCCGAAGCGGCTGCGCAAGTCCCCCTGAATTATGTGCAGCACTTTCTCTAGCAGCGGTGCGGTGATCGCTGCTGCCACGTCCTTCAGTGGAAGATGGGTAGTAGCTAGAGCAACGCGCATTCCGCCGCCAACCAGCATCATCACTACTAATTTGGTATGAGTCTGCTCGGCAAGAAATTCGGTGTGCCCAGTGAACGAAATTCCCGCGTCATTAATGACGCCCTTATGTACGGGTGCGGTCACCATGCCGGAAAATTCTCCTGACAGACAGCCATGCACAGCGCGATGCAGTGTCGCCAGCACGTACCCGCTATTGCCCGCATTCAGCACGCCGGGCTGGCATTGATCAGCGAGAGAAACATGCATCACCGAAAGACCACTCCTATGATCAGACTTGTCATGATTCGGCACATAATCCCGCACACGAAGATCAATTCCGAGTTGTATTGCGCGTTTCAGCAACAAATGCTTATCGGCAATAACAACGAAGGGAATATCGGGCGGCGAAACAGCGAGTTGCAAACACAAGTCCGGGCCTATACCTGCTGGCTCGCCGGCAGTGATTGCCAACGGTTTAATAAGGGTTGTGGCATTCACCGGTTAGTCATTTTCCAGAAGGCGATATTCTATAAAAGCATGGTCACGCAGTTGGCGCAACCAATCCTGGTATTGCTCGTCGGATTTAAAAGCACCTATCGCTGCACGTGCCTGTTGACGCCGCTGTTGCTCACTGATATCGGTTGAACGCCGCTCCAAAACCTGGATTAAATGCCATCCGAATTGAGTTTGCACCACTCCCATCATATTGGGCTGCAGTTTGCTCATTGCCACCTCAAATTCTGGCACAGTCTGCCCCGGAGACAGCCAATCCAGATCACCTCCATGTTGCGCGCTTCCGTCCTGCGAATAGCGTTTGGCCTGCTCGGCAAAATCAGCTCCGCCTTCGATGCGTTCCTTAATTTCCATCAGCCTATTCCGCGCTTCCTTTTCCGAAACGATCTCACTGGTCTTGATCAGAATGTGCCGAGCATGAGTTTGTGTGATCACCACCGCCGCTTTACCACTGCGTTTTTCAACTAGCCTCAAGATATGAAAACCGCTCGGGCTGCGTATCATTGGAGTAGTTTGACCGGCTTGCAAATTACGCAATTCGTTCATGAACATCGCTGGAATACTGTCGCCGGTTCGCCAACCCAAATCGCCGCCCGTTAACGCGTCCTTTGCGTCAGAGCTTCCAGCAGCGACTTGCGCAAAATCTGCCCCATCCTTCAATTGCTTCAAGGCCTGCTCGGCACGCTCACGAGCGGCCCGTATCTTGTCCGCGCTGGCTTGTTCTGGAATTACCACCAGAATGTGCGCAAGACGATATTCCTCCACACCACCTGCTCTGGCTTTATTGGCAAGATAGTTATCCACCTCTGTGTCACTGATGATCAGCTTGCTTTCCACTTCACGCTCACGTAACCGCGTTGAAATAATTTCGCCGCGAATCTCTTCGCGAAATTTCTTGAAATCCACCCCGTCCTCTTCCAGCTTGGCACGAAATTCCGCCAACGACGGGAAATTATTTTGCTGGGCAATGCGCATAATTGCCTGATCCAGTTGGGTATCATCCACACGCACGCCACTCTCCATGGCGAACTGCATCTGCAACATTTCAGTGATCATGCGTTCAAGTATTTGTCTTTCCAGCTCCTTCTGTGGTGGCAGCGGAGTACCTTGCTTCTTCAGTTGATTCACTACCTCCCTTATATGGTCGTCCAATTCGTAGCGGGTAATGACATCATCGTTGACTACTGCAACCACGGAATCGATCACCACAACTTGCTGGTTCGGGTCAGGGTTGCCGGATTGCAAATTGCCTGCATTTGTAACTGTTTTCGCCGGAGGAACCGTCAGCCTGTCGGCTCCATACGCCGTTTGCAGCAGAAAAAGTGCACAGCATGCCATCAAAGAAATATATATTCGCATTCGCATTCTTTCAGTAATCTGGAAATTCACGGTGAGTTTTGGCTGGCTAATCATTCAATTTCACATAGCCGGGTACGCTTTGTCTGATCACGCTCAACGGATCAGAACCCATTTTGACCATGTCATTAAGTTCTAGCTGTACGAAGAAGCCGACGCTGGATTGTTGCGTGGCGGTAGCGAAACGTTGCGCCACAAGACGCAACGCCCAACAGCTCTGATTGTACTCAAGCCCGGCCAGCACTTCCAAAATCCTGGATTCCTGCAGTGAGTAATTCCATCGCCCCACCCCGTGCCACCGGCTAAATAACGGCCATTGCGTCGAAATATCGATTTGGCGCAGCGTGTTGCGCATGAAGCGATAGCCCAGATTCAGCGCCTTACCGGCTTCGGGATGATAGCGCGCAGAAATGTTATAGCGCTGGGTGTGCGACTGGTTCGGGTCGAATTGAACTTCGCTATCCAGCATCCATGTATCAGTTACTTGACCGGCAATCGCCAGCAAAATATCCGACTTGCTCATCGTCGTTGCAGGCGCGACCAGATTCACCCGTGGCGTAGTAAAGCTGAACCTCTCACCCAGCATCACCTTCAAACGATCTGCTCCGTTTCCCTGCTCCTGCAAACGGGAGGTCATCGCCAGCGTGACATGATTTGCATCGCCTATACGGTCACTGCCAAAAAAACGATTCTCGGTGAACATCTGGGTAAAGCTGAAATCGGCCTGTGCTGAATCAAAGTTGGGCAACAAATCCTGATCTTTGTACGGTATGTACACATAAAAAGCACGCGGCTCCAGCGACTGCACATATTCCTTCCCAAACCAGCTCCATTCGCGCTCCAGCACCATGCCGCCGTCTACACTCAGAACAGGTAAAGTTCGCGTAACGTTTGACAAGGCGGTTGGGTTGTTTGCTCCCATTTCATACTGGGTATTGTGCACCCCCACTTTAGGAGTGATATAGAACGCCGGATCACTCAGCAATTGATGGATGATGCTGGGATTAAGCACCAAGCGCCGCCCATTCGGCAAAGAAGGGTGGCTAAAATCGACATACTCCCCGGAAAAAGAGAGGTTAGTCCTAGAATAACTCTTCTCTGATTTGAGAGTCACCTGCGGCAGTCGCTTATAAGGAGCGACGATGGGAGAGACAGGATCCTGCAGGGTCTGAAAGCGCTGTGTGCGGACAGATGCATTTCCCCAGCTCGCGTTATAATTAAGTACAGCCTCCTGCAATAAATTGACCTGTGAAGTAGCGCTTACCTCATTAGCCAGATCCCGGAAGTAATCGTCATCCGTAACCCGGTTGTAAGTTATTTCACCCTGCAATCCAGGGCTGATCGCATGTTTGTGTTTCAGGGAAAAATGGCCGCGCTCCCGTTTTTTTAACAAGTCTTTCGGAAGTACGTCCACATGCACCTCTCCGCCAAAACTCTGTTGTAAATACCGGAACTCGTTGTTTATCATCAAACCACGCTTATCCATGAAACGCGGTGCAATAGTCGCATCACGATTCGGGGCGATGTTCCAATAGAATGGCAAAGTCAATTCGCTGCCGCCCTCGACAGTACCACCGAATATTGGCGCCATTAAGCCCGATTTGCGCTGGTCGTTGAGAGGGAAATCCATCCACGGCGAATAAAGTATAGGGGCTCCCATGAACTCGATCCATGCGTGATGCGCAACGCCAACCTGCCGGTTCCGGTCGATTTCAAGCTCACCCATATTTAGCACCCAGTCCTGATCGTCTGCCGGGCAAGTGGTATAACTGGCTTTATCCAGCGAGAAGCGTTTTTTATCCAGAATATGCATCACCTCTGCCGAACCTCGGCTATTATTTTCTGCCAGAAAAAATACCGGCTGTACCATGGTGCCGATACTGGTATCCAGATTTAGCCTGAGATGCGGTCCGCTCATCGTAGTGCCATCCTGCTCCAACACAACAGACCCCAGCGCATCAATTTCTCGGCTATCCTGGAAATACCACAGCCGATCGGTTCGGATAGATTGGCCACCTTTGCTCAACAACACGCTTCCATGCGCATGAATATCCTGCGTATCCTGAAAATACAGTAATCGGTTTGCGCGGATCGTTTCTTCGCCCTTGCGCAATAGCGCGTTGCCGGAAGCCTCAAGCTGTTTCCCCTTCTTTCCCTCCAGACGATCCGCCTCAACAACTGCTGGAGCCTCTTTTGCCGTTTCTGCCTGCGCCAACAGGATATTGTCCGTACGCAAGCCAAGCGGCTCTGCAAGCGCGACTGAGCGGTGCGCAAAAGTGCAAAGCAAGCAGATGACGACGGAGTAGTGACAAAACCGCATAACACGCAGCAAATAGTAAGGTGATAAACTTCCACCAGTTTAACATCAAGTACCTCATACAACCCCATACGGACAACCCGAAATGCAACGCCAGCAACAGATTACCGATTGGCTGCAAAGCCTTTACCCTGAGGAAAAATTCTCTCTGTCGCCGGCCTCTGCCGATGCCAGCTTCCGCCGCTACTTCCGCGCTACGTTCTCCGGTAACCGAACACTGATCGTGATGGATGCCCCGCCGCAACATGAAGACTGCCGTCCTTTCCTGCACACAGCCAAGCTGTTCGAGGATGCCGGCACGCATGTGCCACATGTATATGCTCAAAACCTTAAACAAGGATTTTTGCTGCTTTCCGACCTCGGTAACACCACTTATCTGCAAGCTTTGCATGCCGACACTGCCCAAGCACTCTATGGTGCAGCCACCGACGCGCTGATCAAGATCCAGCTCGCCTCGCATGAACATGAATTGCCGCCGTACGACGAAACCTTGCTGCTACGCGAGATGCGCCTATTTCCGGAGTGGTACATCGGAAAACACCTTGGCGTCACGCTCAACGATGCGCAGCACGCAAAACTTGAAGCGGTATTTGCGCTTATCGTCGCCAACAACCTCGCCCAGCCGCGCGTGTATGTCCATCGCGACTACCACTCGCGCAATCTCATGGTTACTGAACCGAACCCGGGCATCATCGATTTTCAGGATGCCGTCTATGGTCCGATCACTTACGACCTGGCTTCGTTATTCAAGGATGCCTATATCCATTGGGAGGAAGCGCAGGTGATCGACTGGCTGGTGCGCTACTGGGAAAAAGCGCGCAAGGCAGGGTTGCCGGTGAATGGAGATTTTGCCGAGTTCTACCGTGACTACGAATGGATGGCTGTGCAGCGCCATATCAAGGTGCTCGGCATCTTTGCGCGCCTGTACCACCGCGACGGGAAAGACGGCTATCTGAAGGATCTGCCGCTGGTGATGGCCTATCTGCGCGCCGCATGCTTGCGCTACATAGACCTCAAACCGCTGCTCAATTTGCTCGACACGCTTGAGCCACAAGCAAGCAAAGAGGGCTATACATTTTGAAAAAATCCCACCCAGGCTACTGTACGCCAGAATTGCCGGGTCGCGTGCTCGCTCACTTCTCGCCTACAGATATGGTATGTCTCGTCGTTTTCTGCGCGGCTCCTTTTACTTCGAGCTGCTCGCGACGCTTGAGCAGAATTTTTTGTGTGGATATTACAAAATGAAAGTAATGCTATTAGCAGCCGGCCGCGGCGAGCGCATGCGCCCGCTCACCGATCATACGCCCAAGCCCTTGCTGCAGGTTGCAGGCAAAGCGCTGATCGTGTGGCACATCGAAAATCTGGTGCGTGCCGGCATCACCGAGCTGGTCATCAACCACGCCCACCTCGGCGCGCAGATCGAAGCCGCGCTGGGAGATGGCAGCCGGTTTGGCGCATGCATACGATATTCCGATGAAGGCACCGCACTGGAAACTGCCGGCGGCATCGCCTACGCCCTGCACCTGCTGGGCGATGCGCCCTTCGCTGTGATCAACGGCGATATTTTCTGCGACTATGATTTTGCCCGCTTGCCCGAGCGCGCTTCCGCGCTGGTATCCAATGGCGATGCCGCCCATCTGGTGCTGGTGGACAATCCTGCCCAGCATCCCAAAGGCGACTTCGGCTTGCAGCAACAGCGCGTCACTGACGGATCATCCAAATTTACCTTCAGCGGTATCGGCATCTACCAGCCCGCCCTGTTTTCTCAAATCGCGCGTGGAACCAAAGCTCCACTCGCCCCATTGCTGCGCGAACAAATCGCACAGAATAAAGTCAGCGGCGAGCATCATCGGGGCTTGTGGGTAGATGTCGGCACGCCGCAGCGTTTAAGCGAACTCGACAGGCAAGTGCGTTCGCAGCACAATATGCCATGAGTATACATAGCGACATCTACACTCGGCGCCGCGCCCGTCTGCTGGAAAAAATCCGGCACGGCATCGCCATCATCCCCACTGCGTCCGAAGTGTCGCGCAATGCCGACACGCATTATGACTACCGGCACGACAGCAATTTTTATTACCTCAGCGGTTTCACCGAACCGGAAGCGGTGCTGGTGCTGGTCGTCGGCCTATATGACCATCCGCCGCTATCCATACTGTTCTGCCGCGAAAAGAATCCTGAGCGCGAAATCTGGGATGGGTATCGCTTTGGCCCGGATGCCGCACGCGAACAGTTCGGTTTCGACGCGGCTTACCCGATCGCGCAACTGGACGAGAAACTGACGGAGCTGATGGGCAACCAGCCCGCCTTGTACTATCCGCTCGGCCATGAACCGGCCTGGGATCAGCGCATCCTCAAGCTGCGCAGCGCTGTCCAGGAAAAAGTACGCAGCGGCATACGCGCACCGGACGAGATACGCGACGTGCGTGCCATGATGCACGAGATGCGCCTGTTCAAGGATGAACACGAACTTGCCATCATGCGCCGCGCCGCCGCGATATCCACGGCAGCGCATAAGCGGGCGATGCGCTTCACTCTTCCCGGCCAGTTCGAATATCAAGTCGAAGCCGAACTGCTGCATGAATTCTGCAGCCATGGCGCACGCCACCCTGCCTACACCTCCATCGTCGCGGGTGGCACGAATTCCTGCGTGCTGCACTACGTGGGTAACAATGCCCAACTCAAGGATGGCGATCTGCTGCTGATCGATGCAGGCTGCGAGCTGGAAGGCTATGCCTCCGACATCACGCGCACCTTCCCCGTCAATGGAAAATTCAGCGCCGCACAAAAGGATGTGTACCAGATCGTTCTCGCTGCACAAGCTGGCGCAATCGCTGCTGCCCAGCCGGGCAATGCCTGGATCGCGCCGCACGAAGCCGCGCTGCGCATCCTGGCGCAAGGATTCATCGACCTCAAGCTGTGCAGTGGTAGCGTGGATGCCGTGCTGGAAAGCGAGAGCTACAAAAAATTCTACATGCACCGCACCGGACACTGGCTGGGCATGGATGTGCACGATGTCGGCGACTACAAGATCGCCAACGACTGGCGCGCGCTGCAACCCGGCATGGTGCTGACCGTCGAGCCCGGTTGCTATATCCGCCCCGGAGAAGATGTTCCACAAGCACTGTGGAACATCGGCATCCGCATCGAGGACGATGTGGTCATCACCGCAAAGGGCAACGAAGTGTTGACCGATGCCGCGCCGAAAACAGTGGCGGCGATCGAAGAGCTGATGAGGAAGTCGTGAACCCACAATTCGATATAGCAATTATCGGCGGTGGCCCGGTCGGTGCCGCGCTGGCACTGGCCTTGCGCGACAGCAACCTGAAGGTCTGCGTGCTGGAAGCCCGTCCAGCCCAGACCGGCAGCAATGACGCGCGGGCGTTGGCCTTATCCTACGGCAGCCGCCTGCTGCTGGCACGTCTCGGCGTATGGGATGCGCTGAATGATGTATCCGCAATCCGCACGATACACATCTCGCAGAAACAAAGCTTCGGCCGCACCCTGTTGCGCGCGTACGAACTGAGCGTACCTGAGCTCGGTTATGTGCTGCCCTACCCCGCGTTGCAAGGCGCACTTGATGATGCGTTACAGCACAGCGAGATTGAGACGATACATGGCGCCCATGTCACCGGCCTGCAAGGCGACCCGAACCATGCCACGGTGACCTATCAACTGGCAGAGGCAACTCACACACTGCAAGCGCGCCTGGCCGTGGTGGCCGACGGCGGGAAACTACTGGCTCAGCAGCATCCGCCAGAAGTCCGCGATTACGGTCAAAGTGCGCTCATCACCCACATCACCTGCTCTGCCCCTCAGACAGATACCGCCTTCGAGCGCTTCACTTCGCAAGGCCCGCTGGCGCTGCTGCCGTTCAAGGATGGTTACGAACTGGTGTGGACTGCGCCTCATCAACGTGCACAGGAAATGCTCGACTGGGACGATGCGAAGTTCCTACATGAGTTGCAGCAGCACTTCGGCGACCGCGTCGGGGATTTTTTGACCGCAGGCAAACGCACCACATTCCCCCTGGGCCTGAAACGCGCCCCGCAACAAACCCCAATGCCGCACACCGTCTTGCTTGGCAACGCAGCGCAGACCATGCATCCCGTGGCCGGACAAGGTTTCAACATGGGGCTGCGCGATGCATGGGAGCTGGCGCAGGAAATTCTGGATGCTGCGCCGGATGCGCTGGGCAGCGAAGCGATGCTCGCCGCCTACCGCGCGGATCGCCGCACCGACCGCGAGATGGGAATAAGATTTACCGATGGGCTGGTGAGATTGTTTTCCAATGATTTGCCGCTACTCAGCGCAGGCCGCGCCGCCGCGCTCACCGCGCTAGACTGTTTGCCGTTTGCGAAGAAGTTTGTGGCAAAGAGGATGATGTTTGGGGCGAATGGGTAGTTGAATTTCATCGCATCTCAGATCGTTCATTCCGAGCGTTCCGTTCGCCCTGAGGTATCGAAGGGTGAACGATCAATTCAAACTATAACTCCACCACCACCGGCGTATGATCCGACGGCCGATCCAGCTTCCTTGGTGCCTTGTCGATTACACAGCTCTTGCATTGCGCCACCAGCGGCTCGCTGATCAGGATATGGTCGATACGCAGCCCCATGTTGCGGCGGAACGCCATCATGCGGTAATCCCACCAGCTGAAAGATTTCTCAGGTTGTTCGAACAAGCGGAAGCTGTCGCGCAGGCCGAGCTGTTGCAGGTTGCGGAACTTGGAGCGCTCTAGTTCACTGACCAGCACATTGCCTTGCCATGCCACCGGGTCGTGCACGTCGCGGTCTTCCGGCGCGATGTTGTAGTCGCCCAGCAATACCAGTTTCGGGTGGCGTTTCAACTCCTGTTGCAACCAGTCGCGCAGCGCGTCCAGCCATTTGAGCTTGTATTGGTACTTGTCGGAATCGACGGCCTGTCCGTTCGGGATATAAACATCGACGATACGCAGGTCGCCAAAGCTGGCCGAGATCACGCGCCTCTGTTCATCATCCAGATTCGGAATGCCATGCAGTACATCGCTGGCGGGAGTGCGGCTCAGAATCGCCACGCCATTGTAGGTCTTTTGCCCGCTGAACACGCTGTGATAACCCGCCGCTTTTAATTCGGCCTGAGGAAAGTCCTCGTCCTGCTGTTTGGTTTCCTGGAGACACAATACATCGACCGGATTCGCCGCCAGCCAGTCCAACACATGCGGCAGTCGCACTTTCAGCGAATTGACGTTCCATGTCGCCAGCTTCATGGTGTGGCGGGTTTTTCCGGAGAAGTCGGCTTTGCGGAGGAGGGTGTGATATCGGGCGCCCGATATGGTGCGATCTTCGGATAACCTGCGATGTCGAGTTCGTTTTGCCAATGCTCTGGCTGGAAGCCCTTCAAAATAGTCTTTCCCACCGCAAGCGTGGGCACGACTTCGCTTCCGGTCAGTTTCCTGAATGCGTCGATCTCTTCTTTGGTACGCAGTTCTTTTTCACTGTATGGGATACCGCGTTTGCTTAACAGGCTGCGTGCCTGATCACATTGCTCACCGCAACCGGGTGCAATGTACAAGACGACAGGAAAGCTCTGCTGTGCCTTGCTCGATGCATAAGGAATATATTCGCTCGACATGGTGCCTTCGGAAGATTTCATAACTTCGACATCTGTCGCTCCCACTGGCGGTACATCGCCGTAATACACTTTTCCGGAGTTATCCACCCAGCGATACAGCTGGCCTGCCTGCGCAAAAAGAGATATGCATGCCAGACAACACAGCGGCCATACGATGTGTTTCATCTCACCTCCTCGTATTAATTCTATTTCAAAAAATAATAACTATGCGAGTGCGTTCTGTACACCCTGCGTTATTTTACTCCCCCATGAAATCAAGTTTGCCCGATCAATCCATTATGCCGCAACAGCGCGTCGAGACTCGGCTCACGCCCGCGAAATGCGGTGAACGATTGCATCGCGTCACGGCTACCCCCCACGGCAAGTATCTCGGCGCGGAAACGCGCGCCCACATCGGGGTTCAGCACACCGTTCTCCTCGAACAGGCTGTAGGCATCGGCTGAGAGCACTTCAGCCCATTTGTAGCTGTAATAGCCCGCCGCATAGCCGCCGGAAAAGATGTGCGAGAAACTGTGCGGGAAGCGCTGGAATGCGGGCGGGATCAGCACCGCCACTTCGGCGCGCACTTCATCCAGCAGCTGTAATATGCTCTTGCCGCCACCCGCCTCGAAATTGCTGTGCATCAGCATGTCGAACAGCGAGAACTCGATCTGACGCAGAGTTTGCAAACCACTCTGAAAATTTTTCGCGGCCTGCATCTTTTCGAACAGCGCGCGCGGCAATGATTCGCCGCTAATAGCGTGGCGCGTCATGCCACGCAACACATCCCACTCCCAACAGAAATTTTCCATGAACTGACTGGGCAACTCGACCGCATCCCATTCCACGCCGTTGATGCCGGACACACCCAGGTCTTCCACTTCGGTGAGCAAATGGTGCAAACCATGTCCGAACTCGTGAAACAAGGTAATCACTTCGTCATGGGTGAACACCGCCGGCTTCCCGCCCACGGGGGGGGAAAAATTGCAGTTCAAATAGGCAACTGGTGTTTGTATTCCGGACGCAAGGCGTCGGCGCGTGATCACATCGTCCATCCATGCCCCGCCGCGCTTGCTGTTGCGCGCATACAGATCGAGATAGAACTGGCCTGCCAATTTTCCCTGCTGGTCACGGATATCGAAGAAGCGCGCGTCGTCATGCCACACCGGAGCTTTGCCTTGTTTG
>Ga0224495_10000492_pt1 | contig 31221 bp, 29 predicted proteins | sample SF_Jul11_sed_USG_FD_168128 | JGI IMG/M metagenome (GOLD analysis project Ga0224495, IMG submission 168128) | Sediment microbial communities from San Francisco Bay, California, United States - SF_Jul11_sed_USGS_4_1 | ecosystem: Environmental > Aquatic > Marine > Sediment | place: USA: California... | reverse complement strand
CCCATGTCACTCTAAAGGGAAAACCAGCCACTCTTGCTAGTATTAAGAACATATCAAAGCAAATTGCATTGGAGGCTGCAGTGACAGAGTTAGAAAATCGATTCGCATCTCTTTATGATGTTTCTCCGGTTGCTTACTTTACATTGAATCGAAATGGGATGATAGAACAAGTTAATGCTGCAACCGAAGAACTCCTCAGATCAAATGCCGAGGACATTATAGGGCGGCCGATTTCCGATTTCCTTCCTGAACCAAAACCGGGTTATAATCCTGGTACAGACATTATACGAGAAGTACTCATCGGTAAAAGCATTAAGGACCTTGAGATGGAATTTCGAGGTAGGGAAGGAAAAAGCCTTTGGGCAAGTGTATCCGCGCGATCGTTAGCATCGGTCCCTGACAAACCAATTGAAATTGCTCTGACTGCGGTTGATATAACACGACGTCGCGCAATGGAACAAAATCTTCGAGAAGAGAGTGAAAGAGCAAATCTCTACCTTGATGTTATGACCAGCGATTTGAATATGACGAATCAGAATGTCCTTTTTGCACTAGAAGACTTGAGCATTTCAATTGACCTTCCTGAACGTCTAAAGAACCTCCTAAGTGAGACTGCCTGGAGTCTGCGGAACGCAGCACGTATGATTGCTAATATGGGTGTCCTAATATCTCTTGACCAATCTCCTCCTGAGAAGACTCAAACTCGCCTATTACCTCATTTTAATAAAGCAGTTAGAGAAGCTCTGAGAGACTTTGAATGGAAGACCATTCAAATCTCCTCAAATATTGCAGATAATGCATTTATTGTGACTGGTCATGCGTTCATGTGGTACATATTTTTCAATATCATTCACTATTGCGCAAGCGTCGATTTGGGTGAGATAGTCCATCTAAATATTCAAGCTCACAGAACAGAAGTCGATAATATGGTGAGAATAGAATTTGAGGACACAGACCTAAGAATCTCTGATGAGGAGAAAGCGCGTATCTTTAGAAGAGCGGGAGAGTCCAAGGACCCATTAGCCGGAAGGGGTCTTGGTCTCACAGTTGTTGATAGATATATCTCACACTTAGGTGGCAGGATTTGGATTGAGGACATCCTCGAGGGAAAACGGATTCAAGGTTCCAAGTTTGTTGTGCTAATACCAGCATGGAAAGAAGCATTACCGATTCCACAGATTCTCTTCTACAAATCCGATCACTGTGTCTTCTGTGGTCCAGTATTAGCAAGTCTAACTTCTGTTCTTGCAGAGATGGGTATTGATCCGTTTATTGTAAACATCATCAATGTTGATGATCCTACAAACGAGGTTTCTGAGGATGATCTCCCTGCTTTGCCTACTATCTATTTAGGCCCTGAACAGTTGTCTGGGTATCTCTCAGAAGAGGACTTACGCTCCGCTGTTTCAAGGATGATCTTTACAGCTGGTTGATTGATTCAGTCTTTTGGAGGCATAGGAGATAGGATCTCATCCTCATCTTTGATTCCCATTTCAGCTATTCCCATATTCGGGTAAACAGTCATCTGATCCCGAAGAGCTATCATATACCCTTCATGCTCAGTTCTGATGACACCATCACCTAGTGGTCTTCCATGAATATCCGTAATCTTAGCAATAACTTGGCCCTTTGCCACTTTCTCACCAGGACCGACGAGTAGTTTCACAATACCCGAATGTTTTCCACGGGGATGCTCGATACGTCTAATTCGATACTCAGGTATCGGTACCTTGTATTCCGTGATTTTCTCCTTTGGTGACTCTAGCATACCTGCCCATCTCAGAAGATTCCTTGTTGCTTTTACCGCACCAGTAACAATCTCCGGAATAAGTACGCTGTTACTTCCAAGTTCAACTGTGAAGGCTGGTATTCTAAGAGTATTCAATACCGCGCCAGATAATGACCTGTGATATTTCAAATTCATGTATTTCTTGGGTGGAAAATCTGTAGTTATCATAGCTCCTGCGCCAAATGCTTCAACCATGCCAAGTTGCTTTTTGGCCAGCTCTTCAGCCTCTGCTCTTTCTTCAACACCGTCATAAAAGATGCGATCTAGGATTGAGTAGGGAACAGAGCGAAGGGAATGATTGTGAATATCCAAATGATAGTCTGCATATTTTTCGAAGTATGAATAGAGAAGATTGGCTACCTGTTCGAAGGGTTTTGGATACTTCTTATCTTCATCTTCTTCGTCTGGTTTCGCAAATCTGCCTTCTGGAAATTGACGATTTGGATCTTCATCTTGATACTCTGGATGCCGTTGATAAAGTCTCAAAGCTGTTGGATTTAGGGTTGGAATCGAAACAATTGTCCCCTTTAGATCCCTAACTAAATCTTCCGTTACTAATTCATGGAGAACTGCAACACCAGTTAGTTCATTGCCATGGATATTAGCAGTAAGGAAAAATGTTGGTCCTTCTTTATTGCCCTGAGCGATAACTACTGGAATTCTATCTACTGTGCCAGTAGGTAGAGCCATTGCATCAATGAATCCGTAGTTAATCTTGCCTGGTTCACTTTTAACATTGCCAATCTTGATTGCTTTCATAGCATTCAACCTAATCCTTAATTTGAGTCATACAGTCCTTTTAATGCATCGAGACCTCTATTTCAGACTATTGAAATATTCTAAATGAATCTATGTCGACAACTATCAAGAAGCATTGAATGCATTTTTTTGTATTTGTTTTCCATCTTACATCACTTATTCTGAATCGTTTGATTAATCTATTCTATCGATTACTAACAAATATCATTAAAGGTGCTGGAGATGATATATAATCTCATTTCAATTGGTCACGTCAGAAAAACGGACTCGGGCATTTGGCTCGTTATCGAGAAAGAATTCTGGGATGCCACAGTCCACCTTGATTTGTTTTCTCATATTATTGTGCTTTGGTGGATTAACCGAATGGATACTCCTGAAGCTCGACGAACAATCCTTGCAGACCCTCCGAAGAAAAAGGGATTGACTGCTTCAGGCGTCTTTGCTTGTAGGTCTCCTGCAAGACCAAATCCTATAGGTCATACGATAGTTAGAATTAAAGAGATTGACAAATTAAATTCCTACATTATTGTCGATCACATGGATGCAGATGATGGAACCCCTCTCCTCGATATTAAACCCTACTTGCCATCCTCGGATAGAGTTGAAAATGCCAAGGTCGCACCATGGTTTAGGAATCTAGAAAAAAAGTATTTCTAGAAATATTATATCAGTACAGAAATTCTTAGTTGGACATTTTTATTAGGTAATAACGCAATATATCCCTGAGGCTTCGTTAGTGCGACAATCTATCCATTTACCTACTTGGCTAAGATTGCTACTGAAAGCACTATTAGTGATGCTTGTTCCACTTCAATTCAACATCAGGAGTGGAATAGACATACTCTTCCTTCCATTAAATGGACTGCTTTTTACTCCATCGAACAATTTTATCTATTATTTTGTAGAGCAGGTAACTGCTCAACCCATTTTGATGTCTGATATTATGAGGAATTTTCTTATGGGTGTGTTTCTTGCATTTCCAGCCATTTCCTTCAACTATCGATTGATGCATAGTCCTGCAGACAAGCCTTTTCGAAATTTAGCGATTGGGATAATGATCCTTTCTTCCTTCATGATCTTCATGGCTGAACTAATTCTGATGCCTATTTTCAATCCAGTCTATTATTATAATTATCAACTCATTCAAAATATTCAAATTTTTCCAACATTTGTAATTGGTGCTTTCGTGATTCTACCAATGATACAACGGCAAGCTGTAATTATTGCTTCTCCAGAAGAATTGCATAGTCACACTATGAGAGAGATTGAGATGAATCCTCAATTGAGGGTCAGACGAGAAAAGTTCCTCGCAACAATTCTTTGGATGGCTTTGTTCTTTCTACCTTTCTTTATGCTTTATCAGTATACTTTCTATAACACGTATGCTGCCATTCTTTCTTTTTCATATACTATGAATATAAATTCCGGAATCTATGTCATTGTTGATATCGGATCTTCGATTATCTCAGGAATGGGAATGCCATTCTTCTATCTTCCTATATTGGGGATTCTAAGTGCTGTTCGTTTTCTTTATGTCAGAGATATCTACAGATATCTCAAGCATGATATCACGCATCGCAGAATGATGTTTATGGGAATTCTCGGTGATATCTTTCCAGTAATTGGTTATATTGCAATATCTATATTCATTTCACCTTGGAGCCTATCTATAACAAGCATGTTTCCACTTCCATTTCTGTTCTTCATAGGATTACTGTTAGCCAGACTTCATAGATCTGTTCTACGCTTTGGAAGTCGCATATGGGCGGATGTTGATACTCGAATGTGGTTTGAAGAACAAGAAACAAGGCCCATAATTGTAGTGCCTGAAAAACCCTATCGTCCATCTGAAGAACAAATTACTGTTCCCTTTGGATATATGGTCATCTCACATATTCGAAAAAGGCGTCACAACAACTACTCCCGCCATGATAATGAAGATTGACTACATTTGCATTCTATATAGTCAGGACGAGTAGTGGCTAGCAGAGAGACTATCTAGCTGTCATTCTCAGTCTGCATCGAATACAAGTGTCTTCACGATAACTGGCACAACTACATCCTCAATGATCGGCGCTCCAATATCGATGAAATCTCCTTCTCTGAGAGAAATCTCATCGATGGAGAGTATCTCATTTGTTATTCCTGTTTCCCGCCTCATGATATTTCCTACGCTATTACCAATATCTGTATCGAAACACATCATAATAGGCTGATTCTTAGATATTGTATTGGGTAGGGCTGCAACGACGCCCCTAGAAAACTCGGTAAGATTCTCATAAGATGGTCGGACTGCATCGTTGAATGAGAGAATCATTCTGTCTTCTCCCTCGCGTAAATCGAATCTTGTGAGTGCATTCACAATAGCTTTCTCAACATCCTCTGCGATTGCCTTTCTTTTAGGAGTGAAGGGGACAATCACGGGAAGATTTCGGATTGGATACTCAAGACCAGTTGAGAGAAATGTTGTTGATCCGCTAACCTGTAGGCTGAAATTTCCAGCACCAATTACCGTTGCTCGGATTCTTTGGTCTGGTTTTTCGATTGGTATTCCGAGTGTTTTTGTCTTGACTTTGATCGAGTTCGCTAGTTGAACACCTAGATCATTGAATTGCTTTTCCTCAATTCCATAGAAGTATTCTGCAACTCCTCCTGAGAATGTGATCACATCAATATGATCCATGAATTGGAGAGGTGGTGTCATCATTAATAGCTGTGTACTCTGAAGGCTAATCTTGCCAAGTAATCCTTCAATAAGGGCATCAGCTAATGCATCAGCAAGTCTGCATGCATCACGCTCATCAAGAGTATCTCCTAATTCAAGGTTGAGTCCAATGAGAGTTGCAAGTTTCTTACCAGTTTCTTCTAATCGGGTGATTTTTCTGGCTTCGTCAGTAGCAACAAGACGTCCTCCAACATTAATTGCCGCTGTTGCCACCACTCTCCCTTCCTTGCATACCGCGATATTGGATGAGCCCCCTCCAACATCAGCGTTCATTATTGTTTTGCCTGTAATGAGTGATTTTGCCACTGCGCCAGATCCATACGCTGCAAGAACTGCTTCAAAATTGGGACCCGCGGTTGCAGCGACAAATTTACCGGATTCACCTGCAAGGGCATTAACTATCCACTCAGCATTGCTTTTCTTAGCTGTTTCTCCAGTGATTATTACCGCTCCTGTATCAATGTCAGAAATGGCAATTTGAGCTGTTCTATAGTCTTCAAGAAGTAGGTCTCTCAATGATGGGAAGTCAATATTTCTTGCATCCTTAAATGGTGTGAGATGGATAGGACCAGAATGAAGCACCTCACGGTCAACGATCTCAAATTTTTCAGTTGGAGACTTTGTATTCTTTTCTAGTACAATCTTACTGAATACAACATGAGAAGTTGAGGAGCCAATATCGATTCCGACACTGGTAAGTTGTCTTCGCTGGGTTTTTAGAATTTCTATCCGCTCCACAAGTCGTATTGCAAAGTTCGAATTTTCATTGAGGCTTTTAGGTTTGTGATTAGTGCTATCTGATTGAATAGAGTCTCATAGATTACATTATGCTGATTGAATCTCTATATGAAATATATTGGATTTCACTGAAGAATTAGGGAAATTCTTTGTATTCCAAAAAACTTACGTGTAATAAATGCAGTATCAGTTAAGGACGGAGATCAAGAACGAACAAGCATTAGTGTATATTTGAAAGAGCTAATGTCATTGGAGAAGAATGGCAATATGACCAAGTGATGAATGATGAGCGGGTCGAAGAATTTAGAATTCCTACTCGAGAATCTGGCTCCTGAGATTGTTTCAGGCGAATATGTCTTTGTAGCAGTTAGTGAGGAGATTCTCAAGGAACTCTCAGATATAGCGATTTTGATATTTCGAGAAAAAGAGGCGATTACAGTCATAGTACAGAAGGATATTGCTGATGCTCATTCTCTCCTATATGAGGATACTTGGGGACTGATTACGCTCTCAGTTCATTCCAACCTCTCTGCTATTGGCTTTCTAGCTGAAATAACGCAAGTTCTTGCAAGAGCCCGGCTAAGTGTGAATGTGGTTTCGGCGTATCATCATGATCATCTCTTTGTCCCGTATGATAGAACCTCTGAGGCTCACAGTATCCTTTTAGAGGCTGCTCACACTAAATCGAAATGATGACTTCTTTGGATTTCTTACCACTTAAGAAATGGATGTCAATACGTCCAATGTTAACACGTTTCAGTGACTTTGGAGTTATTTGAGCTGCAATCACTTTCTCCGGATATTGTTCAAGATGGTGAATCATGACTCGGAGTGCCTGTTCTTTTTCTTTAATGTTCTTGATGAATGTGACAGTACCCTTGAATTGAGTAGTAACAAATAGATGGTCACAAGAACCATCAATATAACCGCCATCGTTTATTGCCTGTCCCCATACAGTATTGTTAACACGAAGGATATCGATTTTCTTTCCTTCTTGTGCACAATGGAAATAGATGCAGCGTTTGTTTCGATCAAGTCCGTGACTTAGTGTTACAAGATATGGTTCGTTGTCTTGACACATTGCAATGGTCACATATTTTGCCTTCTCTATAACTGCAAACATCTCTTCCTCTGATTCTATAGATTTCTCTTTCCTTCGAATCCCTCTCATTATACCACTTTCCGGAGATTGATAATATTGTTATTATATCCCTCTCGATCCAAGATACGTCGTTAATTGTATCAAGAGTTGACCAAACGCATAGGTGATCCCTACATAAGGACCTGATAGAAACGTTGGATCAGTAAAGTACTGATATGCCAATAGCCAGTCCGAAAACAGGAATAGTAGGAATCCTAGGATAATTGCAAGTCGATATGATAATGTTAATCGATCAAGCCATTTTGTTATTGAAAAGGCTAGTACTGTCACGAGTATAATTCCATATCCCAACGCACCGATACTCATCTCTAGCATCGTGGGATTGAAGACTGTTAGGTAGAAGATTACCAAGATAACAATAACTGATAGTATCCATACGACCAAGTTTCTACTAATTATTTGATTGCCATTATTCTCTCTCTTCTGAATAAGGAGGGGCGACCGATTCCTCAGACCTAGAAGGTAGAATACGTGCCCGATTCCAAACAGTAGGATGCCATTGATTAGCCGTTCAGGAGTGATATAGATTATTCCAGCCATTAAGAAATCGCCGAAGGTGCCACAGAGCATAGCTAAGAGGAGTAATAATGCGTATGTCTTCCATTCCTTGTTATTTTCTTGATAAAGATCTATAAAATTCACGAACGCCAATATTGCTATAGCAATTGATGATGAGAGAAACCAGGGAATTGTATCTCCGGTCACGATAAATGCACTTACAAGGATTAGGATACCAATAATCGCGAGCAATCTTACGTAATCAATGATTGATTTCAGGTACTTCTCAGTCATATTTTCACAAACCGTATCCATTAATCAATGAACAAGGCCCAGTGTTATAGATTTCTGACTAATAAGCATCTCCGAAGCAATGCTTTTCAGTACTTCAAATTGTGACTGAGTTATGGTCGTTCTTCAAGATGTCCTTGATGCCAGAGTAAGAATTCAGGATGTTGCATTGAAGACACCTGTCATGACATCAACGACCCTCGATACAATAATAGAAGGCGAAGTCTTCTTCAAGTGTGAAAATTTCCAAAGAGCTGGTGCCTTCAAATTCAGAGGCGCCTTCAACACTGTTAGCCAGTTGAGCTCAGAGGAACGTAGGAAAGGTGTCATCACCCACTCTTCTGGCAATCACGCGCAAGCCCTTGCTTTAGCCGCTTCGATTCTTGGAGTAAAGGCGACTATTGTCATGCCAAAGAACTCTCCACAAGTGAAAATTGAGGCGACACGCGGCTATGGGGCAGAGATTGTCTTTTGTGAAAATACTACTGAGAGCAGAGTTGCTGTCTGTGATTTACTAATCAAACAGAACGATTTCACGCTCGTTCATCCTTATAATGATTCAAGAATAATAGCAGGCGCTGGCACTGCAGCTCTTGAACTCATTGAAGAGGCGGGTCCATTAGATTATGTATTCGCTCCAGTTGGCGGCGGAGGATTCCTGAGTGGAACCTCAATTGCCACTAAGGGACTCTGTCACGATTCAAAAGTGATAGCAGTTGAACCTGCAAATGCTGATGATGCTTTTCGTTCTTTCAAGGCAGGCAAGATATTCCCCAGTCTTAATCCAAACACGATTGCAGATGGTCTTCGAACTCAATTAGGAGAGCTCACATTCAGGATTATTCAAGAATATGTGGATGATATTATAACTGTCACTGAAGAAGAGATTGTTCATGCAATGAAATTCATTTGGGAACGAATGAAACTTGTCGTTGAACCGTCAGGTGCGGTTTCTTTAGCGGGATTGCTTAAACTAAAAGACAAAGTTAAGCATAAAAAAATCGGTGTAATGATCAGCGGTGGGAATATAGATCTGACGAAGTTCTTCAATACTCTTCTATGAGCCATTTTCCGAATTTTTCGCCTTTGGTAGCCATATAGAGAACTCTGCACCCTCTCCAGGCTGTCCTTGCACTCTATCTCGGACTGCGATACGTCCACCATATTTGTCACAAATTTGCTTTGATTGTAGAAGACCTACTCCTCCATATCTTCTCGTTACATCAAAGATAGCTATCTTTAGGGCTTCTGATAATCCATGCCCATTATCGGAAACTGAAATCTCAAAGCCATCGCCGCTCTTGAATAGAGTGACCCAGACTTTCTTCTCGGGATTGGGATTGTGCTCAACTGCATTCTCGATCAGATTCGTCAGCAGCTGTTCTAGGAATTCATCTGCCTCAACGATCGCACCCTTGCTCTTTATAGCAAGGTCTATTTCTACACCCTCGTGTTGCTTTCTCTGTAACTCCACAATTTCCTCAATAGTAGGATCAAGCCTTCTAGGATGAAGTGGCACAGACATGAGTGGCTCTGTCACCTTCACCTTAGAAATCATACTCTGGCATCGTTCAACCGCTGAAACGATCTGTCCAAGTAATCTTCTGTCGTTCGGATCCCGCAGTTTTTCCTCTAAGACCATTGTACTCCCGAGAATAACCTGTAATTGATTTCTGAAATCATGGGACATTAAATCAAGGTAGAGCATTGCCCGTTCTTTCTGTGTTCGTATATGTTTATCCGCATTAATCCGTTCAGTAAAATTCATTGCCACTACTTGAAGTGCTGGATCTCCCTCAAACTCTACACGTCTTCCGAACACCTCTAAGTGTTGAAGGCTCCCATCCTTGTGAAAGACTCGCATGATTAACGGATTACTCCGAGGCGGCTCTCCCGCCATCAGGTCCTGAAGTCGATTGGTGAGTTTATCCCAATCATCTGGATGGATAATATTCTGAATGTTTCGTGGACTAAGAGCAAGCACTTCATTGACTTCTAAGCCAAGAAAACCTGCAAAGGCAGGATTGGTGAATTTAACAGCTAATGGCAGAGGTTGAATGATTACACTTCCTTGAAATGACTGATCAATGAGAGTCCTGTATTTTAGTTCTGATGCTTTCAGGGCTTCTTCCGCTTCCTTTCGTTCCTCAATATTTCTGGCAACACCCAATACACCAATTGGTTTACCATTTTCATCTCGCAAGAAGGTACGAGCAACTTCAGTCCAAATTATTGACCCATTCATGTGCTTCAGTTTTAACTCAATAGGCGGCGACTCTCCATGATGTTGAATTTGGTCTGACTTCTTCTCATGCTCAAGTGCTTCAGCCATTGTTCCTATGGCAGCCCAGACCGAATCCGCAGTCATCAGTTCAATCATGGATTTTCCTAATAATTCTTCAGCAGTATACCCAAGTAATAGTCCAACTGATGTGCTCACATACGTGAGATTTAACTCAAGGTCGGTCGTGAAGATGACATCGGTAACATTCTCTGCAAGTAGCTGATATCGTTTTTCACTGTCTTGAAGCGCAGCTTCTGTAGCAAGATGTTCTGTTTTCTCCGTGATTTGTCCCAAATACCCTTTGAGTGCACCACCTTTCTCAAGTCCTAAAGGTGTAACCCACGCATCAACAACCATTGTACCTGAACGTTTTGTATCGTATAGCTTCTTCTCTCTAACTTTATCAAAATCAAAAGTTACTTGGTATCTTACAGGTTCTCCACGAATCAGTTTAGCTTTGATCTCCGAAGGGACATTGGGATCATCAAAGAGACTAAATCCAAGAAGTTCTTCAATTCTTGAAACACCTCCAATGTCTAGGGCCGCCTGATTTGCTGCAATCAAAATACCTTCAGAATCGAAGAGTTCAAGTCCTACTTGTGAATCTTCGAAAATTCGCCTCATCATTTCTGCACTTTCTTCAAGTGCTTCACGTGATTCTTTCAGCTCTGAAATATCAGTTATGACTGCAAATGATCCTTTGTGCTTGCCATCTCCATTCATAAGGGGCGCTCCAGAAACAATAGTGAATACTCCTTCTCCTGAGCTCTTGATCCATTCCATCTCATATTGCGTTGCCTGCCCCTTTGTCCGCTGTCGAATATTCTCACGAAGTATTTTCTTATTTGCATCATCGAGGAAATCGGTCAGAGCCTTGCCAATCATCTCTTCAGGAAGGTATTCAAGCATTTTAGCAAAACGAGGATTGACATATGTGAAGATGCCTTCATTATTGACAATACCAAATCCATCATTCATGGATTCTACTAATGCCCTGTATCGGATTGCTTCTTCTTTATGAGATGATTCATTCTCAGAACCATTTCCCGATTTTTCGGCCATATTCCTGTTCTGCTCTCGTATAACTTTGATTGCTTTTTCATTATGCATTAATGCAACACATATAGAATTCTCTACGATGTAGTCATTTCATCACTCAATCTACGTAATATGTTCGGCTATCTCTCCGGGCATTAGCGATACTATTCAATATACTCTGTATCTCAGCAACTGCTAATGCTATCTAGTTGATGTAATCAGGCGACCGATATGTCACGTTGGATAATGCACATCGATCTAGATGCTTTCTTTGCTAGTGTAGAGCAGTATAGAAATCATCCAGAGCTTATCGGACGTCCTGTTTGTGTAGGTCATGATCCAAAAGGTGGCAATGGAAGAGGTGTTGTACGAGCTGCATCATATGAAGCTCGTGCCAAAGGTATTCATGCTGGGATGCCTGTTTCACAAGCTTACAGACTATGTCCAAATGCCGCATTTGTCGAAGGCTCGTTTGAAAGCTATGTTGCAGCATCTGATGAGTTTATGGAGGTTCTAAGAGATTTTGCTGATGATGGACGTGTGAGAAGAGCTAGTATTGATGAGGCATACATTGAGGTTTCTCAGACTTGCCTGTCATATGACAGCCCTAGAGAACTAGCCATAGAGATACAAGAATCAATACGGATGCGTACATCCCTTCCTTGTTCAATTGGTATTGCGCCTAACATGTCTGTTGCAAAAATTGCCACAGGCATGAATAAACCACGTGGCATCACTTTAGTAGGTCCCACCCAGTCAGATGTTGAAAGCTTCCTAGCACCACTTCCTGTTGATGCACTCAATGGAGTTGGAAAGAAGACAGCGGACTGGTTGCATAAATTCGGAATCGAAACGCTTGGACAGATACAAACGATGACACTTCCAGAACTCTGGCCTGTTATGGGTAGAGGATCAGTCTGGTTGCACAATAGAGCCCTTGGGATTGATGATAGACCTCTTATAGATAATGGGGCAAGGGTTAGAAAATCTATTAGCAAAGACATGACATTTTTTGAAGACATTAGACCTGATGCTATTGTGTACATCCATGAATCTCTGAAAAACATGTGTTCACGAATTGGTGATAAATTAATCAAGAAAGCGTTGAGATTTAGAACTGTTACAGTGAAAATACGATACAATGATTTTACAACAATCCAGAGAAGTCGAAGTATCCCAGTTGAAACCAATGATACAAAACTGCTTGAAAGATTGGCTCTGGAGATTTTTGATCAAAAGAGAAATTCACTCAAACCAATCAGATTAGTAGGTGTGAAGGTTTCTGGACTGAGTGATGTGTCTGAGCAATTATGTTTGACCGAGTTCATGTAGTAATCAATCTACTTCAGAATGAGTCTTTCTTCGTCTATTTCCATAACCGCTTCCTTTACGCGATCTGATAGCTTGGCTACCATTCTCACAATTCCTTGGATGTAGGACTTGTTAAAATCTTCCTCTAAAAGTGTTGTATACCCCATAATGTTCTGCAGGATTCCCGTTAAGTCATGTGATAACCTGTGGATGAACTCACTTGCAACATTTGATGGTATTCCTTTTGGTGCAATCTGCTCTTTCAATTGGTACTTTGCATCGATGACTTTTCCGATAATGTCATGAATTGCTTTGAATTGCTCCCGTATGTCTGTTCCCTTAAGCACATAATAATCAGCACCCAGATTCAGGGCCTTTATTACAACCTCTTCCCGTGAGTGTCCTGTCCACATGATAAAACCAATCTCATCGCCTGCACAGCGAAGGGCTTCCAAGAAATCGAGACCAGTCGCATCAGGCATAAGATAGTCTGAAATGATAATATCGAACTCTTCCTTTTCCATGATCCCAAGGGCATCTTTAACAGATAGTGCTACTACCAATTCGAGATTTGGATCTGTTTGCTGGAAGAGAATTCTGGCAATATCCAGAAGCTCCGCATTGTCATCAACAAATAGCACGCGAACTTTCATTTGCCTGCACTCCCAAGAAGTTGCATAATATTCACTGGGCAGTACATAGGTTTTCGCGTTGTATAACCCGCGACTAGAAGTCGATGAATATTAATTTTACAATGATTTCAAAGCGGAGAAGGAGTTCCAAACAGGTGTCTAGCCAAGGAAATATATTGAAAGGAAAATTCATTGAAAGGCCCAATAGATTTCTCGCGAAAGTTGACATTAAGGGTAGAATTGTGGAATCGTTTGTGCCTAATCCCGGTAGAATGCTTGAATTTATGGTCCCTGGTAAGGTGATTTATTTACGTGAGAATTCAGCTGAACATAGAAGAACTGAGTATGATATGATTGGCGTCCTTCACGATGGGATTCAAGTGTCAATTGATAGCAATCTTCCCAATCGATTTGTCCGGAGTCTTCTTGAGAAACATTCCCTTCCATTTTTTTCGCCTTATGAAAAGGTAATCCCTGAACCCCGTCACTTTCAAGGACGGTTTGATTTTCGTTTGGAGGGTGAAGATAATACTACATTAATTGAGGTCAAATCTTGTACACTTGTGGAAGATGGCCAAGCTCTCTTTCCTGATGCTCCAACGCTCCGAGGCACAAGACACATGAAGGATCTTGTCAGAGCTTTAGAAGATGGTGTCGCAACTAAAGCTGCTGTAATATTTGTCGTCCAGCGACATGATGCGATGAGTTTCGCTCCCCATGATGGGAATGATCCAGATTTTGGTAGCGCACTTCGAGCTGCCCATGACTCTGGAGTTGATATCATCCCCATTGTAACTAGAGTTATCAATTGGAACCTTCATCTGCAAAGACGCATTCCCTTTATCCGAGGCCCTTTGAATTTCAAGAATTGATAGTACATCCGTACTTGAACCATTGACTTATTATTGTTGAAAATGCATCAAACAGATTGGCAATCTGACTGAAAGGCGGGAGCGAACATAAACGCGATTGAACGCGAAGATATAACGCGGATGAAGAGCAATGAATTGCTCCGTTTGGCAAGAGTACTTAAGATACCCATTGAAACGCGGGCAATCAAACGAAGCTGGCTCATCGATGAGATTGTGATTGAGTTCGAGCGACGAGAACCAGAGAAGATTCCAACGCCAAAACTTCATTCGCCTGCAATTCAAATCGAACATTTGGAAAAGCGTTTTGGTTCAAAGGTTGCAGTACGGGATTTCGAGCTAAAAGTCAATCCAGGAGAAATTGTAGGTCTTGTAGGTCCCAATGGTGCTGGGAAAACAACCACACTTCGCGTGCTTACAGGTATCATAAAACCCACTAAAGGCACGGTTAAGGTCAATGGTTTCGATATGTTTAAAGAAACTCTGCGCGCAAAGCACAGCATCGGATATATCCCTGAAAAACCCACATGCTATCCAAGTCTTACCGCCCGGGAGTATGTCATGTTCATGGCAAGAATCTATGATTTACCTACCGAAATTGCTCTTGTTCGAATGAGGTATTTCGTTGATGTATTCCAACTTGACGAATTTCTAGATTCGTACATAGGTACATTATCCAAGGGAAATCTCCAACGAGTCCTCCTAGTTGGTATTTTTGTAAGAAATCCACCATATGTTCTAGCACTTGATGAACCCATTTACGGACTGGATCCGCGGGGAGCGTGGAATCTCAAGGCATTGTTAAAACGTCTAAGAGACGAGGGTTCTGCCATTTTAATATCAACACACATCCTAGAGGTGGCATCAGAACTCTGTAACAGGTTTGTCATTATGAATGAAGGTGAGGCAGTTGGTCGCGGAACTCTTGATACTCTTTTGAGTAATCATAAAAATGCCCGAAATCTTGAGGAAGTGTTCCTAGGTTTAACCGGTGGAATCCCCCAGTAGGTGAATGTTGTGAAGTCACAAATGTACGAACTATTCAAGAATGAGGTTCGAATGCTTTACAATCAATTCAAGCAGACTATCACAACACCTTCAATGCTCCTGTTTTATTGCGTAACAGTATTTGGTATCTTTTTTGTGAGTATGATTGTATCATCATTACTGACTTTGTCCCCAGTGTTTTTCCAACTAGGTACAATTCTAGAAGATATTATTGATAGAGGAATGCTCTTTGCAGCTTTTGGACTCTTGAGTGTTACATCTGTTGTGAGTGGTTTTTTTGGGCTCGGACCAGCTTCAGGGCTTACTTCTATTCAAGAAAATGTGCTACTCCCAGCCCCTGTACTCCCTCATCAGGTCTTCTTGGGCAACTATGTCCGTCGAATTATACGAAGGCTAGTCTTTGCTTTTTTGGGCGTGCTTGCAATTCTCCCTTTACTGACTGAAGCCAATCTATTGTTTTTCAATGCATTCTTCTTGATAATTAGTTTTATAGTATTTTTAGAAACAAACTATTTTCTTGGTGCAGTGAGTTCATACATCAGAATTACCGTCGAAAGACGAACACGAAGCCGCTTACGCTATTTTCTTGCTGTGCTCTTGGGCATGATAGTCTTTTATCCTGTTTTCCCTGAATTCACCTCTACCTTCACTCCAGCCTTTCTAGCGCCTTCGAATGCATTTGGGCTAGTATTGACTGAGATGTCTGGTGTGTTTTCAATTAATCTTAGTTTTATGATTGGTTTTCAACTTCAATTCATTGTCTTCTTCATAGCACTTCTATTCACGGCAAACATTTGCAACTATGATTATTATGAGCTGTTTTCTCTTGTAAAAGGGCGTGATGAGATGGAAGGCAATTTTAGTCGATTTGCTCGTGGTGAGGTGGACTTCTCAAATAATCGTTTCAGAGACCCAATGGTTTGGATTATGTTGAAGGACTTCTACAGTCGCTTACGATCACCATTTCAGATATGGAAATATGTCTATGTAGTCGTTGGAACGATTTTTGTTGTGTACTTGAACTTGTTCCATCCTGAATGGTTTAGATCAGTTCAAATACCTCCCAATCTTGCTTTCGCAGTTGTACCCGCCTTTCTCTTAATGCTAATTCTGCTAATTCAAATGTCGAGTGTAACATCGATGCTGAGCTTTGTAGATGAGAAAGAAAATGTGTACCTTTTGAAGGCTAGTCCTTTTAGGTCGAGAGATATAATCCTAGCCAAATTCCTACTGAGCCTCTTTGAGGTTGGTATTGCAGTGATTCCTGCTTGCGGGCTATTAATCTATATTTTACGAATTGAAGGTTATATTGCTCTGATCACTCTAGCTGCTCCTCTAACCATCTTATTCACGGCAATTGGCATAGCCATTGGAGCATATGTGCCTGTATTAACCAATGATCCTCGTACTTTACCAGTTCCACTAGCGTTCTCATACCCTATCATTAACCTTTCACTTGGTACGCTACTACTAGGTATTGTTACTATTTTTGCAGGTAATCTATATCTCCTCCTAATACTACCATTATATTCTGTTGGCTTTATGGCCGTTTTTTTGGGAATTGCCGCCAAGGCTTTGAACTCTTATCTTTAAATCACCATTTTCCTGCTAATCTGAGGGCATTGGCAATAACAAGAAATGTAAGACCCATATCACCTACTCCAATTGCCATCCACAAGGTCAGAATACCAATGCTTGCAAGAATCCCAGTCACCGCTTTGACAGTAAGAGAAGTAGCGACATTCTGACGTACGACTCGCATTGTCTTCTTCGAGTTTTGAATCAATTCAGGTATTTTGGTCAGATCCTGTTCCATTAACGCAACATCTGCGACTTCCAAAGCTGCATCTGATGCAGCAGCTCCGAGTGCGACACCAACGTCTGCTGATGCGAGAGCAGGTGTGTCATTTATTCCGTCACCTACCATTAAGACGATTCCATTCCTCTTTAGCTCTTCAATTGCGCTTACTTTCTGATCTGGTAATAACTCTGCTCGATAGTCATCAATGCCAATTTCCTCTGCAATCTCTCTTGCAACATTCTCGCTATCACCAGTCAACATGACTGTGTGTATGCCCATTTCCTTGAGTTTCTTAACTGTCCGTTTTGTTCCTGGCCTTAATGTGTCTGAGAGAACTATTGTTCCTAGGTGTTCTGATCCATTGGCAACATATACCATTGTTCCAGCTCCGCAATCATGTGCTTCTACCGAATCCAAAGGAACTTGATTGTCAAGAAGGAGTCTTCGATTACCAACAAAATACTCAGTTTCACCTAGATTACCGATGACACCTCTTCCTGGTATCGACCTGAATTCTGATGCTTGAACCTTCTCCACATTTTCTCTAATTGTAGCCTCGATAAGTGCTCTTCCGATAGGATGTTCTGACATCGTTTCGAGTGACGCAGCAGCAGACAAAACTTGGTCTCGTGAATAGTTGTTATGCATACATACATCCTTGACTGACAACACGCCTTCTGTGAGCGTGCCCGTTTTGTCAAAAGCAACAACTCCTGTCTTGCTCATCTGTTCGATGAAAATTCCTCCTTTAACTAAGATACCATTTCTTGCTGAGCCCGCAATTGCTGATACCATACTAACTGGAATCGAGACCGCAAATGCGCAAGGGCAACTAATTACTAGAAGAGTTAATCCCCGATATGTTGAATCAGTAATGGATAGTCCCTGCACAAACGATATGATTGCTACTAGTAGTGCCAGAAGGACGACTATCGGTGTATAGATCACTGAAAACCTAGAAATTGCCTTCTCTGTCGGTGCTCGATTCTTGCGAGAGGCATCTACCAAGTTAATAATCTTTGAAAGAACTGATTCATTTGATTTCTCGGTAACTTCTACTTCGATGTATCCCTCTTGGTTTATCGTGCCTGCATAGACATGATCGCCGACTGACTTCGGTATTGGAAGTGACTCTCCAGTGATTGATGATTGATTAACAGATGTTGCACCTGTTTTGATTATTCCATCAAGTCCAATCTGTCCTCCAGGCCGCACAATCAGGATATCTCCTATTTTAACATCCTCTGGAGTGGTACAGAATTCTGTTCCGTCCACTTTGATTGTGACTGACGGAGGTTCTAGTTCTACAAGCGCCTGTATCTCATCTCTGACTTTATCCTCTGCTTTCTCCTCCAATAGAATTGAGATGTAGAAGAGAAACATCACTGCCGCTCCTTCGGCGGGGGCTCCAATTATCATCGCTCCAAAAGATGCAGATGTCATTAGAAAGTGTTGATCAAGTTTCAATCGAGCGAGTCCTCTAAGTCCTTTCGGGATAACGAATTGCCCAGCAGAGAGCATCGAAGCCAGAAATGCAGCATAGATCCACATCAAATCTACGCTAAGAATCTCTAGGATTAAGCCAATGCCGATCATTCCTGCAGAGAATACTGCGATGCCATATTTGTAGTTCTTTGGCTTGCGATCGGTGACTTCCTGTGGACTACCACAAGTCGTACAGGTGTCTTCAGCTACCTCTAACATGTTCTTGTGCCCTCGTAAGAATATCTACAATACAATCATCATCGATTTTGTAATAGACCTGTTTTCCAAGTTGTTTATGCCGCGTAAAACCCAGTTTCTCTAACATACTCAGATGATGACTAACTCGGCTAATTGACATATTCAAGATCTGTGCAATATCGGAAACACAGATGCCACTCTCCTGAGTTAATACAGATATTATTTGAAGTCTTGTTGGATCTGACAACGCTTTGAACATAGCTATGACACCAGAGATCTCATCTTCATCATATCCAAGATGAACCTGTTTACCTTCGCTCACCAATATCGCCACTCCTCAATCGAATAGATCATATAGTCTCACTCAACAATTAACATTCAAACATTTGTACAAGCGTTTTAATATTATCTATCTGACTAAGACGTTTTGTGATCCAAAGTTATTTCGAACAAACAAGTATTATCTAGGAAAAGTAGCACTTGTTTTGATTGACAGGGATTCCACCATGCACAAAGAACAGCAAAATCCATGCTCTCTTCTGATATTCAAAGAAAGCGTAGCTCCACCTCCGGATAGTTGGTCATTATCCAAGTGGTGATAGATTTGCAGGATCATGAGAACACGAAGCGCGCACCTGACCATAATATTCACTTTGAAGATATGGTCATGATGGCAAATGATGGTATCATGGTCATTCAAGAGGATCGATTAGCTATTGTAAATCCCGCTCTGCATAGAATGCTTGGTTTTGATGATGGTGAGCTAATTGGTAAACCTGTCAGTAGTATCCTCGACATAGCAACCGCCCATTACTATAAGGAAGGTCAAGAGGCTCTTCATTGGGGTGAATTAGATCAGCCTAGTTTTCGTGCTTGCCTCATGATGAAAGGAAGCACTCTACTTGATGTAGAAATTAGCACATCATACTTCGTGATATCTGGTCTCCCTGCAACGCTTGGAATTGTTAGAGACATCACGAGCCAGAAAGAATTGGAAGCTGCAATAGATGCCTCCGAGAGTCGATACAGGGCACTATTCGACTCATCTCCCATTGCTTACATTACGCTCAGTCTTCGAGGAAATATTCTCCAAATCAACAAGGCTGCGTGCCGTCTTCTAGGCTATCAGGAAGATGAACTTCTTCGGAGAAATCTTGCGACTTTTCTCCCAAATGAGGAAAGGAAAGAGATTCTCACCGCGGTCATGTCAGAAGTTTCACAAGGCAAGAGCCTTGAGGACTTTGAGATGCAACTTCAGCGATCTGATGGAAGATCTACATGGGTGAGTGTGACCGCGAACCTTTTGGAGTATCCTGACAAGTCTTCAAATATAGGTCTAATGGCAATTGATATTGACAGAAGAAAAACTGCTGAAGGCAGAGAAAATGATGAACGGGAGCGTGCTAACCTCTATCTTGAGGTGATGACACATGACCTCAACAATATCAATCAGAGTCTATTATTCTCACTTGGGCTTGTAGAAGCAATGCCCAAACTGTCTGAGCAGATTCGTTCTATGATGCAGCAATCAAGTTGGCAAATTAGACGTTCTGCTCGAATGACGGCAAATATGCATGCTATTTTGCGACTCCATGAATCTCCACCTTCACTAGAAGAAGTGGATCTTTTTGATTATATTCAGATAGCCAAGTATGCAGCTGAAGAGGACTTCCCGTGGAAGAAGCTCTCGTTGAAAACTAACATTAGAAAAGGGGAGTTCAAGATCGCGGGTCACGAATACCTTCACCAAGTCTGTTTCAATATTATTCACAATTCGTTGTCCTTCGATGAAAATGATATTGTAGAAGTTGAGGTGAATGCAGAGCGTATTGACAATTTGAAGATGGTTAGAATCGAATTCATCGATAAAGGTCCTGGTGTTCCTGATGAAGCGAAAGAATTCATTTTCAGAAGAACAGGGAGTCCAGATCAACAAATTATCGGGAGAGGTTTAGGACTCACATTAGTGGACCAAATAGTCAAAAGTTTGGGAGGTAGGATAAGGGTCGAGGACCGCGTCCAAGGTAACCATTCAAAAGGTGCCAAGTTTGTAATGATGCTTCCAATGTGGGTTGAAGCACAGGAATTGCCTTGCGGCCGCTATACTTGCATTACCTTCTACAAATCAAACCATTGTGTATTCTGTGATCCTGCTATGGAAACACTTCTAAGAGTACTTGACGAACTCAATGTGCCTCGCACGATTATAGAAGAAATCAATGTTGATGATCCATCGAAGGGGGTCGATCGCAATCAGCTTCCAATGCTTCCATTCATCAAGATCTGTGAGGAACAATTAACGGGATTCATATCCGATGAGTCCATTCGGAATGCAGTCCTAAATCTAGCTTTGAGGAATTGTTATCCGGACTTCATCTAATTTGAATATGGAGAAAAAGAAAGAAAATGAGGGATTGCCTCCCTCAAGTTTGTTAGTTTAGAAAGTCATTGTACGGTCGTGCTTTAACACATCATCCACCATGGTGGCAGCTCCCGCAATCTCAATTCTGGGGTCTCTCAGGTCTCCCTGCTTGATTCCTCTGAATTCAACAGAGTTTGAGCAGACCTGAATCTTTCCACCAGCTTCGAGGAAGGAATTGATGAGATCCGGCAACGGTGGAAAACCTGGTGCCTTCACTTTCTCGGCAGCTCCCTTCTTCATCAACATGACTCCATCCATCATGAGGAAGATCGTCACCGAAACATCAAGTGTCTGTGCAGTAGTACCAGTTACAAAGGGACCATAGCATCTCTCCGCCGCTTCAGGACCCCATTGTCCAACAATATATAGACTAGCCATTTTTGATTTCATCTCCTACATGACAGCCAATTCTACGTAGTAAATTACGAGTCCAAGCAGCAAAAACAACGTGACCAATAAATTGGTCATGTGCGAGCTGTGAAACGGACCGCCTTGCATTGTCTTTAGCAGAGTGGGCAGAATCTGACCAAACTGCATGAGTGTTCCAAGTAAAACAAGAATGAAGTCAAGGAATATAATGATGTGAAGATAATCAAACATTGCTGGTGCAGGAGGGAAGAAGAAACCCACAACCAAGGCAGCAATGCCAATCATCATCGCAATCATCAATGCCATGACTTGGTTCATTAGATAGAAGCCCATTCTCCTAGCAAGCATAAAGCCCGAGAACATAGTACTAATGTTCAAGGCCAGAAGAACGAACAGAATCAATTGAAAAAGTGCCATAGTATTACACCTGTTGTCTTCTGAGCTAAAAAAATATTAGATAAACATGTCGAAAAGGAACATTTTCATAAGCGTAATGGTTTCATTCTGTAAATACAGGTCTTAACTTATGCTTGTTTTCGTACATAATTATGTGAAAAAAACTAGTGAAATTAATCACTAGAGAAATGCATAAAACCATTCATTAATCGAGCAAGGAGCGACACAACAATGACCGATCATCAATTTGCAGCAGAGTTCGATGCAAGTGGGTTGAGATGCCCCATGCCAATTTTAAAGACGAAGAAGGAAGTCCAAGCAATAGAGGTTGGACAGATTCTCAAAGTGATAGCCACAGATATCGGCACAAAGAAAGATTTCCCCGCCTGGGCTGAGAGAAGTGGCAATGAGATAGTTGAACTTGTTGAAGAAGGCGATAAGCTCATTTGGTACATCAAACGTATCAAATAGATTTGAAAAAAAGACGATGGGGAGGAGATTCCTAGCTCACTTTAAAAGATATACTAGGAACAATCATCCTCCTTACTTCTTTATTGCTGTTTCTTCTTTTTATCCTCTGACGCCAACTCACCCAGAGCTTCTTTCATAAGCCCTTTGAAATCAAAGCCCATCATTTTTGACATCAGCATCATTGGTAGAAGTACATTACCAAAGACTTGGAAGGCTCCAGCCCCAGCTCCGCCTTCTTCAGTCCCTTCAGCACCCATAGCTCCACCCCCTCCGAAGAGAGTTATGTCGCCGATGTCTATCTGTTTATAGATCTCGGGGAGCATCTGGAGAAAGTCTCTAGCAAACGCCTGTGGTGAATAATCCTTTGCAGCAGCTAGGGTCTTTTTGATACCCTCTGCCTGAGCAGAAGTGACCTTTAGAATCTGACCAGCTTCAGCCTCAGCTGTAATGCTAATCTTCTCAGCATCAGCCTTAGCCTCCTGAAGAATGCGTTGAGCTTGTACCTCAACCTCTTCCTTAATCTTACGTTGTTTCTCAGCTTCGGCATTCAGCTTGGCAACCTCTAGGTCTTTTGCAGCCTCAACCTCAGCTTGCTGCTTTTCGTACTTCTTCTGCATCAGGTCTTTTTGAAGCCCGATCTCTAGAACACTCTGTTCACGCTGCTTCTCGGCCTCTTGAATGTCTCTCAGCTGCTGTTGCTCCTGAACACCTACTAGCACGTCACGTTCAATCTCCTGAGCTCTGAGGACTTTTGATCTTTCGATGTCTCTGGTGCCAGTTGCCTGGTCTGCCTCAATCAACGCAATCTGTGCCAGGCGGTGCATCTCAGCCTCACGAGGCTTTGACATGTCCCTCAGGAATGATTCATTGACAACCATAACATCTACCAATTCGACCGTGACTATTTTTAGTCCCCACTCACTGACTATGTCAATCAGTTCTTTCTTTACAGCCTCAATTATCAGTTGTCGTTCTTCCAGTATCTCTTCTACCGCCAGTTGTGCGCACGCTGTTCGCATAACAGACTCGATAATGGCTGTTAATCGATTTGGTATTTCCTTCCATATCACGTTGTTAATAGTGGCAATAGCATTATCCGCCTGCCATTGAAGGACTGCGCTTAGCCTGATCTTCTGTTTCTCCTTGGAGAGAACAGACTCCGCTGAGATATTTAACTGCTGTACAGTTCTATCCACAGCAAGAATCCTATCCAAGAAGGGTATTCTGACTACCATGCCTCCTTCCCCTTGCTTTATGGCCTTACCCTTCCGTAGATGGACGTAGAAGATGTTTGGATCAAAGATACGTACGTACTTCTTCACGTAGAAGGCCGTCAGCAGAACAAATAATATGATTAGGAAAGCAATTGCTATTCCCAGATTACTGGAGAACCAGTTGAATATATCAGCTTGCATTTGAGTTCTACTCACAACATTCTGTACTTTGGCATCTTCAATGCTTGCCTCATTACTCCTTGAGACACTACTAGCTGGATTGGTCTACTCCACCCTAAGTCTTCAGCCAAGTTCTTGATATCTCCCGCTTCCCTGACCTCTGACTTTCCATCGTTTGCATCTCTCAGAGCAGTTTGATGGCAACTTTCAGACGCACTTGTGTATATTTTGGTTTGAGGGATTATAAACTCTCGTAGAAAAAAGTGCTGAAATCTATTCCTCTACCTTTTTTGGTTCGTCTCTTCTTCGGCTCTGTTTCTGGACCCACTTTACAACTTCTTTCCGAGGATCAACATACACGAATTTATCGCTTGCAGACACAGCATAGAGGTGTGTGCCCTTCTGGAAGACAACTCCTTTTTGGAAAGGTCTAGCATAGAATCTTCTCAGACCCATCTCAGTGTGCACGCGAATCTCTCCGAAATCGTCGCGTATTGTGCTAACTGCTTCGACCTCAAGACCGACAATGTGTTGAGGCTTGATGTTGAAACCAGTTTCAACAAAGAACTTACCAAGGATTGTACGCATCATCCAGACGAGAAGCGCAGTTCCGCCCACCTGTATGAATATCTTAACTACAAAGGGGAAAGCAACTTCTTCATAGTACATAATCACGCCCAGGAAACCAAAGGTGACAAGAGTCGTACCAATTGTGACTCCAAGGGGTGCTCCGCGCTCTGCCTCAAAGAATCCAGAGTGACTATGTTCAATGTCATGATCAACATCGACGTCGTGATCAGTGTCATGTTCCGTATCATGACCCACCTCGTGATGCTCTATATCATGGTCAACATGTTCGACTCCGTGGTCAACATCATGTTCAACTTCATGAGACACATCGTGGTCGAAGTCATGTTCTACTTCATGTGAGATGTCATAATCGACATCATGGTCGACCTCGTGGTCATAATCATGCTCCACTTCATGTTCAACAGCATGATCAACATCGTGTTCCACTTCATGTTCGACAGCGTGATCAACATCGTGGTCCATTTCATGTTCGACCGAATGATCAATATCATGCTCGACTTCTCCATGTTCAACTGAGTGGTCTATATCATGGTCAACGTCATGTTCAACCTCATGAGCATGTTCAGAGATTGCGGCGAATACTTTGCCTAGAAAGAACATACCAAACGTATAGAACAGGCCTGCTATCAAAATACCAAATGAGATTTCCCTCAAGAGAGCTGCAATTGCTACTAGATCCTGCATTTCCATCAACCACTCTAAGTATGTGAAGTACGCCTGACTTCCATTACTTGATTGATTATTCTCACGAAACCAAATAAATCTGAGCGGGCGTCTTCCAGCAATAGATGCAAACCGAGCACATTATGATTAGCAATCACAAACTGCGCATCTAGTGCTTCATTTAAGGAATCTAGTTCGCAATACTGCTGTACACGTCGCGCGATTTTACAGAATTACCTTTTTTGTCATGATTATGCTTCTTCATCATTTTTCCTTTCAAAGACGAGGATCCTATTTGAAAAGCTAAGAATATTATCAGGGGCATAATCATGGCAGACATCATAATGAAGCCACCAAACCAATGATGATAGACTATCACCCTGAGATATTCAACACCCGCGAATGCAGTTATTGCAAGAAACAGAAGAACACCTGATTGTTCTACCAAACTGATTGCTCTCCTCTTCCATACTGCTCTGAATTCATGAATATTTCCAATGATACGAGTTATCAATGCAATGGCTCCTATGGGATAGGCGCCTATTTGCATGGTTGCCAAAATGAGACTCCACCGTGTCCCTAAGTGTCGTTGGTAGTCTATGATTGAATAAGTGACAATATTGTAGATGCCATTGTTGAGTAAGAACCCTAAAATCATTACCAGAAAGATTGAGCAAATCAATGTATCAATTGTTGCCTCTATTCGAGTTCGTCGTCCAAAAATACTTCTCGAATCCAACCTATTTATGACAAACCTTCGATAGGGAAAATAGAAAACGATTAGAAGCCCGGTTACAGCTATCTCCACGATAAGAAAACTAATCCAATTGTAAAATTCACTGGATACAAAATCAAATGATGAATGATCAAAGCTGACGTATATCTGGGGCAAGTTAAAGACAACAATCCAGCCAATTATCTTCAGATAGAGCCTCCCCATAGTGTTGGGCAAACATGCTAGTAGCTCTGCTTTATCCTCACGAAGAATTTCCTTCTCTCTAACAGAACTCGTTTTTGGCTCATCTTGAGTCTTCCACCACAGATTCTGAGTACCAGTTACAACATTGAAAAGCACAACTGAACCATAACCTACAATGAAAGGCAGAAGGAATGGACTGAGATTTGAAAGAATAGACCAATAATAATACATTGAGGAGTAAGAAATCCAAAAGACAGATGCATTTAGTCCTACGAGGAGTGCTAGATTGATGATAAATTGCTTTCGAGAATTCCTGATGGGATCCTTATCATCACGGAATGTGACCAAACGATAATAGATTCTGGCTCCAAGTAGAAGACAGACTGGAACTCCACAGAACATGATGAAGAATGGGCTATTACCCATGAGCGTAGCAATAAGAAAAAGGACAATTCCTATGAAAGAAATCAGAGAGTCGAGTCTTAGGACATTGATTCCTGCTTCCGGAATTGAATTCTCAGGTAATGTTACAAAGTTCTGAAGAGCAGACCATTCTCGATAGGCTCTGCGCCAGAGTATAATTTTATTCCACTTCAGGTTGTTTGAATGAAAGAACAGCACACATGTCACAAGGGCTGCTTGACAAATGGGTATTAGAAGCGTCCAGAGAGGTTCACCAAGAGGGCCTACGACGAATGTCAGCATCGATGCAATCAGTATCCAAATCCATGATTGAACGCTTGTCGTTAGAAAGAATGAGAAATAGCTTACAGTTGGATCTTCTTGAGAGATAGGAGTAAGTTGTGGCTGTGCCTGCTGCAATGGCTCATGTTGAACAAGTTCCTGCGACTCGCGAATGATCTCTGGCTGAACTGTTTCGTCAGGGATAGTTTCAGGAAGCATCGAGTATTTGTATTCATCAGCAACTTCACCAGGCGCGCCAAATTGAGCTACAACTTTCTTAGCTGATTGGACTGTGATTTCTCCCTCCCCCTGGTCTCTCGCAGATTCATGCATGTAGGACCGAAGCTCACTGATTACATCATCAGCAATTGAATCTGGCAATTTTTCTCGTACTAGTAGAAGATATTCTTCAATGACACGCTCTCCCTCATCATTCATTTAAGCCCTGCCTCCATTATGAGTTGATTTAATTGTTCATTCAAACCTTCCCACGATTTGACCATCCTTCTCAATATCCTTCTTCCATCTCTAGTAACATAATAGAGTCTGCGTCTCTTTCCAGATGCATCTGACCAACGTCCCTCTAGAATACCTCTCTTCTCAAGTCTTCGCAGAAGAGGATAAGTAGTACTAGGTTCTACTTGCAGACCCTCGTATGCTTCTCGACTGAGTTTCTTCATAATGTCATACCCGTAAGACTCACCCTCTATGATGATAGCCAGGATTGCGAGAGAAAGAGCGCCCCTCCTAATCTCAAGGGACCAATGTTCATATTCCCTTTCAGGGTCGGGTTTTACTTCCTCATCAGTCATGAGTCCCCTTCTCCGTACTGAGTGTGAAGGCTAGTATGTATAACGATATAGTATGTGACACGATATATAATTTACGGTTTTGTTGGTTTTACGACAGGTCCGAAACATCTTAATATAGAACATTGGTCATTCGCCATCCTAGGTGCTTGTAGTGAGTATCATTGAACATATTGCTTCGTTGCTTGATCAGGTTGATATCAAATATGAGCGGGAATCCGGAGCTCTAATGATGCGTTGGAAAACCGATCACTTTGAGGACCTGAAAATCAAGGTCATCTCAAATAAGGATGAGACTTGGGCATATATCGTTGCACCATTCACGAATTTCTACCAAGTCGAGGAAGCCAAGAGAATGAAACTTGCATATGATATGCTCAAAGAGTCATGGAAAGCGAATGGTGTGAAATATGCTATTGATGAAGATGACGATATCATCGTTATAGCTGAAACGAATGACACAGACCTGACGCCTGATGAAATTAGAACTCTTGTGGGACATGTTGTACACGCATGTGACACTCTTTGGGAGATCTATCCTGGATAGAGATTTGTTGGAATTGGGGCAGTATTAACTGAGGACCAGCTATTATTTCAAAATTCGATAAGTAGTCGACACTTTGATAAGTTGAACATGCTGGATAGTCTTTGTGATATGGATATGAGTGCAGAAATCCCGGTTACCAAATTTCCTTCGGATAAGCGGGAACGTCTTGTTCTGATTCTCCATCCAAAAAGGGCTTCATCGATTTTCTACTACGTTTTTGGAGTAGTGGCTTTTCTGGTAGGCCTCATCTTCATGACCTTGACATCACTCGGCACAATTCCACGTAGTAATCTTTCTTGGTTGTTGAGTCTCTCAGCAATGGTTTTTGGAGTTCTTCTAATTATCGGAGCAGAATCTAGATATTACTTCACACTTTACATCATCACAACTTGGAATGTACGCGTAAGAAAAGGGATTTTCAGACGCAAGACCACTCGTGTGTTTTATGATGAGATTTCACTTTGTCGAACAAATAGTAATGCTGAAGAGAAACGAGTTGGTATGGGTGATGTAGAGATCTGCTCCACAGAATCAAAAGATAATCCTCTAATAGTCTTCGATGAGGTACACAATCCTGAAGGCGTTAAGGAAATTATTACCAGATTTATGCAGTCTATCCCAGACCCCGTACCTTGGAAGCATCTTGATAGAAAATAGAATCATCTTCTTTCTCAGGATTGACATGATTTTGGGTAGTTTCTTCTTTTAATAGGTCTTTTTTTATACAAAGGATTCCTTCTGAACAAATCTATAAACCTCTGTGACAATTGACATCAACGTTCATACAATGAAGAGGCTGGAGATGTAGATGGTGGCCAGATTCACCATTAGATACATAGATTCAGAAGGCGAAAGGTATCAGGTTGAGAAGGATGATTATCATTCCGAGATTGACTTGTCTGACCTTGGAATAAAATCAGTGAGTCTTGAGCCTATCGGCAATTGTCCCCGTCTTGAAAAACTGATTCTCAATACGAACATCATATCTGCCATAGACTTGATGCCTCTCTCCGCATGTACAAAAATGAAGATCCTCAGCATAACATCAAACAGGCTTGAAAACATCGATTTACATCCTTTAGCTAGGTGTCGGGAATTAGAAGCTATTGAGCTATCGGACAATCTTCTGAGTGAGATTGACCTACAACCGCTCAGAAATTGTAAAAATCTGAAGTGGCTATATCTAGCTGATAATCAGCTTCATGAAATTGATCTTAGTCCCCTGAATGGTCATTCAAAACTCCAATACCTTGTTCTCTCTGGAAATAGACTCTCCAATATTGATTTAGCGCCGCTGGAACACTCACTTGATTTGAGATATCTCCACTTAAATGAGAACGCGATTAGTTCAATTGATATTTCAGTACTATTTCATTGTGAACAGCTGGAGTCCTTTGTACTTGATGACTATGTATTAATCAGGGCAAACCACAAATTAAAGCATCAACATTATTTCCCTGAGCCAATCAATGAAATCATTAATACAATAGAATGGCATCATGAGCAAGGTGAGGATGGAAGGTTCGGATAATCAAATTAATATTACAGGGATTTGACTCGGCGATTTATTATGACTTTCCCCAAGCTCAATGTAGTTTCGAGGATGACAGTAGATATTTAGGAATAATCTGGTTGTGCTAATCTGTCGGTATGAAACAGGTGAGGACACTTATGACTGAACTTCAAATTGATTATCGAATCGAGAATGGTGTGGAGCTCTATATGCAGATAGATGAGTCTGCAACGAGAGTAGATATGAGTGGACGAAATATCGTCGAGTTGAGTTTAGGACCTTTAGCTAATTGCAAGAATCTTAGAGAACTAGACCTCACCGGCAATTGGCTGCGTTATATTGATTTAGTACCTCTTGAAGAATGTCCAAGCCTTGAGAAACTTCGAATAGGCTCCAATCTACTCTCATCAATTAATCTTGCTCCTCTATCTGAATGTACCAATTTGATTTCTCTTTCACTCGACGTCAATAAATTAAATCGAATCGATATTCATCCACTTGCTCGATGTTATCAGCTTGAGGAGTTATATCTTCAATCTAATGAAATTCATCAGATTGACCTATCTTCTCTGAGTTATAATTCTCTCCTACGCTTTTTGAGATTGGATAGCAATGAGCTATATGTCATTGATTTAGATCCTTTGAGTCATTGTACTCATCTTCAAGAACTCTTTCTTGAGCAAAACAAGATTGACGGAATTGATCTTCGACCTCTAGGTCGTTGTGAGAATCTTGAAGGGCTCTGGTTGCGAAACTCAGGAATTCTTAGTATCGATTTACTTCCTCTCAAAGACTGCAAGAATCTACTCTGGCTAGATTTGAGTGAAAACCAGATGAAGACAGTTGATATTAGTCCACTATATCATTGCAGTGATCTCGAATCATTCATGATTGATGAAGCTGTTCCATTAATGGCTGATATTGAACTCCAGACAATGAAATGGAACCCTGCTATCGCAGCAGATCTATCTCGTGTCTTCTGGATTGGTCAACACTAGGTCATATCTCGGTGACACTAGCTCTAATCTAATCTGTGCGCGGAGTTTTCTCAGTGAGTATCATGGCGAGTCCAAATGAGATTGCTGCTAGAACAACAATTCGAATTGCTGGAGTCTTTCAAGAAATACGAGATAGCTGGGTACGGAGATTGGATTCGTATTATAACCAGATTGAGTCCTTGCTAGAAGGTCAGTGGTTTGACTCAGAGGATTTGGCTGGGATAATTCGTGAATCTCGGTTAGCATCCCGTGAGGCAATTGATGGTCTCGGCAATGATTTAGGCTCAGAGCTTATCCATGCGTCAAATGGAATTATCACACGTTATGAAGCTGAGAGAGCTTCGCTTCAAGAAGAAATCAATGATCTTCGAAATTCTTTATCTCGAGCCCTTTCTGGTGATGCTAATACAATTCGTAGAGAAAACGAAGCTCTCCGTGTAGCGATAATTTCTATTCCTGAATTCAGTATGCTTGAGATTATTCGCAAGAATAGGCGAATGTCCTACGATCAGCTAACAGATAGAACTGGACTCAGTAAGGCGAAGTCACGTAAGCTTGTCAAGGAGTTAATGGCTCGTGGGTATGTTGCGATAGATAGAAAGACAAAACCTCATTCTGTAATTTTTCTCTCCTGCCCGTGGTCTGCATCTGAACACGAAATTCAGCACACACTTGATACCACGCAAGAAACTCTCAACGTTTCTAATCGGATACTATACCCATAGCCTGTTCGGTTGTGCATACACGTTGCACAAACGTTAAAAGGCGATTGAATAGGGTTCTGTATCCTTTGTATCTTGAGGTTTGAATATGGAACCTAAGAAACTGGCTATTGTTGCGGTGACTATTGCGATTGT
>Ga0224495_10000491_pt1 | contig 31275 bp, 30 predicted proteins | sample SF_Jul11_sed_USG_FD_168128 | JGI IMG/M metagenome (GOLD analysis project Ga0224495, IMG submission 168128) | Sediment microbial communities from San Francisco Bay, California, United States - SF_Jul11_sed_USGS_4_1 | ecosystem: Environmental > Aquatic > Marine > Sediment | place: USA: California... | reverse complement strand
CGGATTAATTCGGCGATAGCTTTGAAAGGATCACTGGTGTGATGAACGGTTCCCCAGGCCCACACAATGTCAAAACTTTTATCGGGAAAAGGAAGGGCAAGCATGTCCTGTTTCTCGAACTCTGCATTTTTCAGCCTGAATTTTTCCTTGAGGCTCTGGGCCGTTTGCAAACTGCCTTCGCTTATATCTATTCCTGTCACCTGATCAGCCCCTTTGTTGGCAAAGATGATGCTGAAGATGCCTGTTCCGCATCCTGCATCCAGGACAGATTTGCCCTGAACTTCCTCGGCGGAATAAAAAATCTCCCAATGTTTTTCCGAAGCCTCGTACTCTGGGATGTATTCTGTCCAGACCACATCATAGAATTTCCCGACTTTCTCCTTATCCATTTTCTATCTTGCCGTCTTTTCGATTCCTTGCTTTTTAATCCAATTGGCAAAGATGAACACAATTAAAAAATATCTTAAAGGCTCATTCAAACCAAGTCAAATATTCAAAATGTAAAGCCAACGTTTCCCTCATCACGGAAATGGAAATGCTATCAAATGTAAAGGCAAGGAGTCGAACCATCACCAAAATTCGAGTTCAGAATAGCCATCCGTGTGTGCGATACCAGGTCACGGTACCGTGCATTCCCTTTTTGAAATCTATTTGCGGCGAATATCCCAGATCTTGTTTTGCCTTGCGGATGGAGAGAGGTTTGGGATGGATGAAAAAAGCCAGTTTCCCTCTGGTCAAAGGAGCCTCCTTTCCGAAGAGGGAAAAGACTTTTTCGATCTTCCAAGACGCTACCTTCACTGAGAAAAGCGGAAATGGAAAACGGAAGATTTTTGTTCCTGTCACCTCGCCGATGGTTTCGACAATTTCCTTCACGGATAAAACTTCTTCCCCAGCCAGATGGAAAACTTCTCCTGCATTGGCTCTTTCGTTGCAGAGCAAGACGCCTCGGATGAGGTCATCGATATGCACAGGAGTTTGCCGGACATTTCCTTTTGTCACAAGGATAAACCGTTTTTTTGCTACAGCTTTTATGAGTTTGAGGGTGCGGCGATCGCCTGGTCCGTAGACCCATCCGGGTCTAACCACCACGACATTCCTTCCTTCTTTGGCATGCCGAAGAGCTATTCTTTCTCCTTCAAGTTTGGTCTGATCGTAGACATCTTGGGGAAAAAGAGGGTAGTCTTCTCCTGCGGGTTGGTTTTCCTTCACCGAACCCAGAACTCCTGCAGAGCTGAAGTGGATGATTCTTTTTACGCCTGCCTGTTGGGCTGCTTTGAACACATTCTCCGTTCCTTCGGCGTTGATTTCGAAGAATTCTCTCTTGTGAATGAGAGAAGCTCCCAAAGCAGCAGCAAGGTGGAAAAGAACATCTGTCCCCTTCAACGCATCTTTGAGAATGTCTGAATCTCTGATGTCGCCTCGAAAAATTCGAATCCTTTCCTGTTCAGCGATGGATCGATGATGGAGAAGAGCACTCACTTCCCATGTTTGCCGGAGAAGCTCTTGGACAAGATGAGTGCCTATGAATCCTGAGGCCCCTGTGACAAAAGCCCTCATGAGTCGAGATATCCTTTTTTATTTTTGAAGAAGGCCAATTCAAGGGCCTGATTGATTTTCTTCTTGTAGTTTTCAAAAGTGAATTCCCTCTCCGCCATGGTCTTGGCTGCGAGGGCGCGCTGAGAAGCTTCTCTTTCGAACAGAGCGAAAAGCATGCCATCGGCAATGCTTTGCGGGTTCGGATCGACGAGAACAGCTATTTTATCGTTGAGGACTTGGGTGTGGGTCCAGAGATTTGTGGCCACAACCGGCTTGCCGGATTTGAGGAACGAATAGATTTTGAGAGGAGTATTTGTTCCGGACACACGAGGAGAGACCAGTACATCAGCGATCTCCGTATAGAGCGGGATTTGTGAAGGAGACACCTGCCCTGTGAAGTGGACTTTGTCTTCGAGGTTAAGTTCCCTTGCTCTTTTTTTCATCTCTTCCACATGAGTCGGGTTTCCTCCGACCAGAAGAATGACCACGGGCTTGTCCCTCAGTTCGGCTCCGGCCTCGAGAAGTAGGGGAAGGCCCTGGTAATGTTCGAAATTGCCAGTATACAGAACGATCTTCTCTCCTTTTGGAGCGAACTTTTTTCGCTCCAGTTGGACCTGGCTCTGTGAATATTCAGGATAGTCGAAATCCAGGAAGTTTTCGAGAAGAATCCCTTTGTGGACGACTCCTTCCTGTTCGAGTCGTTGCAGCAAATCCAAGCAGATGGCAATGATGCATTGTGAGTTTCGGAGGACGTACCGTTCTAAGGATGTGAAGATTTTCTTAAGGATTTTGGAGCGAGAAAATTGAAAATTTTCCAGTTGCTGGGGAAGACTGGAGTGCATATCGTAAATATGAGGGATCCTCCGCATTTTTGCCAGAGCTGTGCCGAACCATGCGGCCTCCTCATGGGAGAAGATTAAATCATATGAATTCGATAGAGAAAGCCAGATGGCTTTACAAAGCAGCAAGAAATCCAGAGGGATTTTGGCCAAAGAGGGTCCAACCTTGATTTTTTTTATGAAAAAGAGAGAGGGGATTCTGTGGATTTTGAGGTTTTTAAGGCTTCTCTCCTCGCCCAAATGATATGTCACAAGATCGCTTTCATGGCCCAGGTCAGAGAGGGCTTGGAGTCGGAAATAGATGCTGATGGGCGTGCCCCGCGGTTGAAAAAAAGGTTCAGGGGCAAGCATCAGAATTTTCATGGGCTCAATGGGATAGCCCGTCTTCCTCGGCTTGGATGATTTCCCGTATGACGTAGATTCTTTTTTCCACGGATTCGTGGTAGGCGCGCACTACGATTTCGGCCAAGAGTCCAAGAGTGATGAACTGGATGCCGATGACGATAAGGAGGATAGAGAGAAGAAGCAGGGGGCGACCGCTGATTCCTTCTAAACGGATGAGGCGCACGTAGGCCAACCAAAGCCCCAGGATTCCCCCGATACCCCCGCAGATCAAGCCAAAAATGCCGAAAATCTGTAAAGGTCGCGTGGAATAACTCAGAAGAAATTTCACTGTCAACAGGTCTAAGATGACTTTTGGAAACCTCCACACACTGTACTTTGATTTTCCGTGGTGTCGTTTTCGGTGGTGAACCTTAACCTCAGCTATGGAAACTCCTATATTGCTGGCAATGGCCGGAATGAACCGGTGCAATTCTCCGTAGAGTTTGACGTGTTTTATAACGTCTAGCCGGAAGGCCTTCAGAGTGCAGCCGTAATCATGAAGCCTCACCCGAGTGATGATGGATATCATCCAGTTGGCTATGGCTGAAGGAACTCGTCGCGTGATAAACCTATCCTTCCTTCGAACTCTCCAGCCGCTGACAATATCATATCCAAGTTCGATCTTGTCGATGAGAAGTGCAAAGTCATTAGGATCGTTTTGGAGATCTGCATCTAGGGTGATGATAATGCGCCCTCGCACATGGTCAAATCCGGCTGATAGGGCAGCCGTCTGGCCGAAATTCTTGCGCAGACGGATGATTCTGATCTTGGGGTCCTCTTCAAAGAGCTTTTTAAGAACAACCAGAGATTCGTCCCAGCTTCCGTCATCCACGAATATGATCTCATAGGATTTTCCCAGCTTTTTACAGGATTGGGTTATTTCTTGGTAGAGTTCGGGAAGGTTTTTTGCCTCATTATAGACTGGGATAACGAGAGATAGGTCAAGGTTTTCGTCGGTTTTCATCCCAGCCAATATATCATAAAAAAAGGACACAAGGAAGGGCTGACCCCACTGATTGACAACCAAGGGGATTATATTCTAGAATGAAATAACCAGCGATGTCAGATAAGAAGATCTTGATCGTGGATTATGACGCAAAAAACCTTGAAGATATGGTAGAACTTTTTTCCAGCCACAAACTCGAAATCATCACAGCCAATGATGGACAGACAGCTTATGAAAAATATAAGTCTGAAAAGCCAAACCTCATTCTTCTCGAAGCCATGCTCCCCAAACTTCACGGCTTTGATCTGACCCAAAAGATTCATAAGGAAACCAAAGGAAGCGTTCCTGTGGTCATCGTCACCGGTTTGTATAAAGGAACACAGTATAAGAATGAGGCCATGCGGTCGTTCGGAGCAGCAGATTATTTCGAGAAGCCATTCGATACGGAAGAGTTAGTGAAGTCGGTCATGAACCTGCTCCATGATGAAATGGATATCGATGTGGAACTTCCCGACCCTGATGAGGTCATAAAGCTTCTCGAAGAAGAATAATTACAAGGTCTAAATTCTGTCTAAATCATAGAAATTTCCGAGAGATTTGTCATGGAGAGCCTTTGGACACGGTGCAACAATTGCCGGCGCATCCTCTACAGACAGGATATACTGGATAACTTTTTTATATGTCCTGAGTGCAATTTTCATTTTCGTCTGTCTGCCATCGACCGGCTCAATATGCTCTTTGATCTTGGTCAATTTGAACTCTTTGATCAAGATATCTATCCCAAGGATCCTCTCTCCTTCAAGGATTCAATGCGCTATTCTAGCCGGCTGACTGAGAGCAGAAAAAAGACCGGCCTCCCGGATGCGGTTCTGAGTGCCGTTGGAACAGTAGACGGCATCAGAGTCATCATATGCTCTATGGAGTTTGCCTTTATGGGAGGAAGCATGGGATCGGTTGTCGGAGAAAAGATCACTCGAGCTTTTGAGAGAGCCCTAGAAGAAAGACTCCCGATGATCGTGATCTCCAGCTCTGGGGGAGCCCGGATGCAGGAAGGTGTTTTTTCTCTTATGCAGCTGATGAAGACGAGCTCGGCCATTGCTCGACTGGAGGAGGCTGGTATCCCTTACATCTCTGTTCTCACTGATCCTACCACTGGAGGAGTGACCGCCAGCTTTGCCATGCTGGGAGACATCAATATTGCTGAGCCCGACTCACTCATCGGGTTTGCGGGTCCCCGCGTCATCGAGCAGACGATCAAAGAAAAACTTCCCAAAGGTTTTCAGCGGTCGGAGTTTCTCCTCCACCACGGTATGCTCGACGACGTGGTGGAAAGGCGTGCTCTTCGATCCTATCTTATCCGTGCCCTGCGACTTTTTCTTAACCAACCCCAGTCAGGATGAACCACCAGGAGTGTTTGAAGTATCTGGAGAAAATCCAGAACCTGGGAATAAAATTTGGTCTGGACAATGTGCAGGAAATCCTCTCCGCCTTTCACGATCCTCATCTGAAATATCCATCTGTACTTGTAGCCGGGTCCAACGGAAAGGGCTCGGTCTGTGCCATGCTTGCCCGAATCTTGGCTCTTCACGGACTACAGGTTGGGCTCTTTTCCTCGCCTCATCTTGTGGATGTGGAGGAGCGAATTCGCATCGGAGAAAACTTCATCCCCAGAAGCACCTTCTGCCGGCTTTTGACCGAGCTTCGCGAGAAGATCGATAGACTCGTTGCTGAAAAAAAATTGCTCAATCCTCCTACCTATTTTGAACATATCTGTTGTTTGGCCTTCCTTTATTTTGGGGAAGAGCAGGTGGATTTGGCTCTTTTAGAAGTGGGGATGGGTGGAAGGTTTGATGCCACCAACGTGGTTAATCCACTTGTTTCGGTTATCACTACCATATCCGCCGAGCACCAGAAATTTTTAGGGGAAAACCTCAGTCAGATAGCCTCTGAAAAGGCAGGAATCATCAAACCTGGTATCCCTGTGGTCTGTGGCGTAGAGGATAAAGAAGCTTATCAAACCATAAAAAGAAAGGCAGAAGAACTTGAAGCGCCCTTTTTTGGCCTATATGACCGCAAAGGGAGTTTGTCAAAGCAAAAGACAGAGAATGGATATGTTTTTCGCTTCAGGATGGATGGGGAGACCTACACATATGAACCTTATCTCCAAGGAGAGCACCAGGGACGAAATGCAGCTATAGCCATAGCAGCCTCACAGGTGCTTAGTCAAGGGTGGAAGCAGCTGAATAAGGACAAGATCGTTCAAGGCATCCAAACGGCACGATGGGAGGGCAGGCTGGAAGTCATCTCTCTGCATCCTCTTATTATCTTGGACGGTGCGCACAACGAGGAAGGAGCGATGGCTCTGCAAAAGTATATCAAGGACTTCATTGCTCCTCCCTTTATTCTTGTGTTTGCGGCCATGCGGGATAAAAAAGTCGATAAAATCGCTGATCAGCTTTTTCCTTTGGCTGAAAAAGTCATCTTAACCTGGTTTTCCTATTTTAGAGCAGCCACACCGGAAGAGCTATGGGAAAAAGCTCTCCGGTATAAGGATCGCATTCTTTGTGAACCTGATGTCGGACGAGCGTACAGAATGGCGCAAGATCTTGCAGGACCAACCGGCACAGTTCTTATTGCCGGCTCTCTTTTCTTGGTCGGTGAGATTAAAAAACTTCAGAGACAGGCTGTCAAGCACATGCCGTAGGCTTGGTCATACACTTCTCACTCTTCGAGCCTGCCCAAGAGCTTATGGGGAAAGCAAGGCTGTTCTCCCTCTGAGGTTGACTGTTGCTTCATACGCTGATTTCAAGATGCTTGATATGCAATCATGAATTTGGAAAGGCGGAAGGGGCAAGAGCTTGCTTTTTTATGTGAGTCATGTTAAATTTTTGCCTCATTTATAGATCTTTTTTTAGCCATGCTTTCAATCGATGTGAGTTTAATCGTCATCTTTGTCATCGTCTGGATTCTGGCAGGCGTTCTCACAAAGGTGTATTACAATCCTGTGCGAAAAATCATGAGCAAGCGTGAATCTGAAATCGAACACAACAAGGAAGTATCCAAAGAGGCGCTTGAGAAATATGAGGGCATTCTGCAGAAGATAGAAGAGGAATTAAAGGTGGCCAAAGCGGCTGCTCGAGCCACTCGGGAAAAGTTCGAGCGAGAAGCACTGAATGGAAAAGAACGCATGCTCGAAGAGATCAGCCGGGAATGTCGATCTCAAGTCGAGAAAGCCAAAATAGAATTGGACAAGAAGGTGAGAGGCTTGAAGAAAGAGCTGGAACCTCAAAGCCAACAAATGGCTGAGAGAATCGAAAAGAGGCTTTTGCACTGATGCAAAAAAAAGGATATTAACTTGGATTTTTTGGGTAAGGTCATCAACTTTGTTGTGCTTCTTGGAGGCTTGATTTATTTTCTGCGCAATCCTCTGAGGAATTTTCTTCAGGCAAGGACGAAGTCCTTCGAAGATGCCCTGAGGGAGACCAAGAATTCCCGAGTGGAGGCAGAGAAAAGGCTTCAGGATGTCGAGAATCGTCTGGAGAGGATCGATCGCGAGATCGAACAGATCCAGAAACAGGCAGAAACAGAAGGTCATGCGGTTGAAAAACGCATCCTCCAGGACGCAAAGGCAGGGGCCAACCGGCTGAAGCTCCTCTCCCAACGGGAGATCGAGAGGCTCACTCAGGCTGGAATCCGTCAGATCAGACAATATGCAGCCGAGCTGGCAACGGCTCTGGCTCTACAAAGAATTCAGAGAAGAATAAATAAAGAAGATCAGTCCCTGCTAATTGACAGGTCAATCGAGAGGCTCGAGAAACTCTATGAGAAGTCAAGTCCTAGTCAAGAGATACGCACAAGGGCTCATTAGCTCCGCTAAGGATGAGAAGGAGTTTGAATCCCTTCGCCATCAGCTGCGTGAGTTTCAACACCTTTTCTCTGCTCAGAAGAATCTTCAAGATGTCCTCATAAGCCCTTTCCTCCCCCTAACGAAGAAAACAGAGATCGTTGCTCAGATCCTGGCTGAGATACCTCTTAAAGGGAAGGCCGGACGCTTCCTTCTTCTTCTTGTGGAAAACAATCGCCTCCCCCTGCTACCAGATATTCTCGATCGATTACCAGAGCTTTGGAATGAGGAACAAGGAATCGCCACCTTCATAGTGAATTCTGTGATCCCCTTGAACGATACTCAGAAAAAGAGGCTCGAAGAGAAGCTGTTAAAACTCGAGAAGAGACCCGTTTCCCTATCATACAGAATCGACCCGTCTCTGGTCGCCGGCCTTTCCATAAAGAAAGGGAACATTGTGTATGACGCCTCTTTACAAGGAGAGTTGGAGAGCCTTAAACGAAAAATATCTGAAGGATAGTGACAGAATGGAAATAAAGGCAGACGAAATAAGCAAGATTATTCAACGACAGATCGAAGGCTATGAGGCAAAAGTCGATATCAACGAGGTTGGAACTGTGACTTCGGTCGGAGATGGTATAGCCCGCATATACGGATTGGATAGGGTTATGTACAATGAACTTCTGGAGTTTCCCAACGATTTGTACGGCTTGGCCCTCAATCTTGAGGAGGAAAGCGTAGGTTCAGTTCTCTTAGGGGAAAGCCATTTGGTTAAGGAGGGTGACCTGGTCAAGCGCACCCACAGGATTATGCAGGTCCCTTCGGGCCCAGACTTGATCGGAAGGGTTGTCAATCCTCTGGGCATTCCCTTGGATGGTAAAGGACCGGTCAAGACGGACAAATACATGGTGGTTGAGCGATTGGCACCTGGGGTCGTGGAGCGCCTTCCGGTTAAAGAGCCTCTGCAGACTGGCATAAAAGCCATCGATGCCATGATTCCAATTGGGAGGGGGCAGAGAGAGCTGATAATCGGTGACCGGCAAACAGGAAAGACGGCCATCGCTATTGACACCATCATCAACCAAAAGGGGAAGGATGTTGTCTGTATCTACGTGGCGATCGGGCAGAAGAATTCCACTATCGCCTATACCATCAAGATATTGGAAGATCATGGCGCTATGGATTATTCCATCGTTGTGGCAGCATCGGCCTCAGAGCCTTCCCCCCTGCAATATCTCGCTCCCTACAGCGGGTGTGCCATGGGCGAGTACTTCCGTGATAATAAACAGCATGCGCTCCTGATCTATGATGACCTGTCCAAGCATGCAGCAGCCTATCGGGAAATCGCACTGCTGCTGCGACGTCCTCCAGGACGCGAGGCTTATCCCGGGGATGTCTTTTATCTCCATTCCCGGCTTTTGGAGAGAGCCGCCAAGTACAACGACGAAAACGGCGGGGGCTCTTTGACCGCTCTTCCCATCATCGAAACCCAGGCTGGAGATGTCTCTGGATACATCCCTACCAATGTTATTTCCATCACAGACGGTCAGATTTATCTTGAGCCAGAGCTTTTCAATGCAGGCATCCGTCCAGCCATAAACGTAGGGATTTCTGTGTCCCGAGTAGGAGGAAATGCACAGATCAAAGCCATGAAGCAGGTTGCAGGACAGCTCCGCCTAGACCTTGCGCAATACAGAGAGCTGGTCACTTTTGCCCAGTTTGGAACAGAGTTGGATAGAGCCAGCCAAGCCCAGCTCGACCGTGGTGAACGTCTGACCGAAGTCCTCAAACAGGGCCAGTATGAACCCCTAGTAGTCGAGAAGCAGATTTTGATCATCTACGCTGGAAATCGTGGATTTCTGGACGGGTTCGCAATCAACCAAGTCAAGGACTATGAAAAGGCCCTTTACGAATATTTCGAGAAGGAGTGCCCTGATGTGTTGAAGCAAATTGCCGAGAAGAAGGAGATCAGTCCAGAGATGGATGAAGCGATAAGTGAGGCGATAAAGGCCTTCAACCAAAAATTCGAAAGAGAAATCGGAGGAAAGAGAGAATAAAGTGCCTGCCCTTATCGATTTGCGACGAAGAATCAGGAGTGTGCGAAACACCCAGCAGATCACTCAGGCGATGAAGACTGTTTCCACGGCCAAGTTCAAGAAATCCCAACGCCTCGTTCTCCAGGCACGACCCTACTGGCACACCTTTCCTTCCCTTCTGCATAGGGCTCTTTTGTGGGACACAAAGGTCCAGCATCCCCTCCTTGAAGAGCGAGAGGAACAAAGGGCCATCCTCGTCGTGATCACCTCAGACAAAGGCCTCTGTGGGGCGTTCAATTCCAACCTCTTAGCCAAAGCTCTGGATTACTGCAAAGTGAAATCACGAACCTGTGATCTGAAGCTTGTGCTGATGGGGAAAAAAGCAGTTAGCTTTTTCAGAAGACAGCCCTTTTTCGTGGAGAGATCTTACGTTGATCAGATTCATAAGCTTACGGTAGAAGATCTAAGAGAGCTCTCCCGCTTTCTGATGCAGGAATACGTCTACTGCCGGACCGATGCCGTGTATGTCGTTTATAACGAGTTCAAGTCTATTCTTACTCCCCGTATCATTCTCATTAAGCTTCTTCCGGTGGAAATACATAAAAAAGAGGACCATCATTTTCAGAGAGTTGAGTACGAACCTTTTGGGCTCTCCCCGGACTGGGAACCAGGAAAATCCACTCTCCTCAGTGTGCTTGTGCCCAGATATATTGAGACACAGATCACACATTTCTTCTCGGAGTCCATAGCTGCCGAGCATGCTGCACGGATGATGGCTATGGACAACGCTACGCAAAATGCCGAAGATTTAATCGAAGACCTGACTCTTGTGCTGAACAAAATAAGACAGGCCTCTATCACCAAGGAACTTCTAGAGATTATGACAGCCGTCGATGCCTTGGCAAAAAAATAAGTGTATCGGAGTACACCATGGCCAAAAAAACGAAGGAATCCAAAATGAGGAAGAGAATCTCAGATTCACCGACTGATTCGGATAAGAAAAAGTCAGAAAGAGTTGGCAGTGTGGTCCAGATCATCGGACCGGTGGTGGATGTGGAATTCAAAGGACTGGATCTTCCTGAGATCTATAACGCGCTGCGTATAACGAGCGATGGTTTTGATACTCCTACTCCTGTGGACATCATCGTGGAGGCAGAGCAGCATTTGGGCGAAGACAAGGTCCGGTGCGTGTCCATGCACCCAACCGATGGGCTTGCCCGAGGGATGAAAGTCATCGATCTGAACGGTCCCATCCAGGTGCCTGTAGGTGAGGAAACCTTGGGACGGATTATCAACGTGATCGGTGAGCCAGTGGATCATCTGGGCCCAATCAAGGCCAAGAAGAAATATCCCATCCACAGGCCTCCTCCTCCGCTCGAAGATCAAAACACCGAGCTCGAGATATTCGAGACGGGGATTAAAGTCATCGACCTCATCCAGCCCTTCCTTAAAGGCGGAAAAATTGGATTGTTCGGTGGAGCGGGTGTAGGAAAGACCGTTATCATCATGGAGCTTATCCACAATGTGGCCTTAGAGCATGGTGGTTACTCGGTATTTGCCGGAGTGGGCGAGAGAACACGAGAGGGCAACGACCTTTGGCTCGAGATGAAAGAGTCGGGTGTCATCGATAAGACAGCTCTAATCTATGGTCAGATGACCGAGCCCCCCGGAGCAAGGTTGCGGGTTGGCCTTGCCGCTCTATCCGTAGCCGAATACTTCCGTGATGAGATGAACCAGGATATTCTTCTCTTTATCGACAACATCTTCCGTTTTGTCCAGGCGGGCTCTGAAGTTTCAGCCCTTTTGGGACGCATGCCCTCGGCGGTGGGCTACCAGCCAAATTTGGCGACCGAGCTGGCAGAGCTGGAAGAGCGCATCACATCCACCAAGAGGGGATCCATCACCTCTGTTCAGGCTATATACGTGCCGGCAGACGATTTTACCGATCCTGCGCCGGCCACGACATTCTCCCACCTGGATGCCACCACAAATCTTTCCCGTGCGCTGACCGAAATAGGGATCTATCCGGCCGTGGATCCTCTGAGCTCCTATTCGCGCATTATGGATCCTAGAATCATCGGAGAGGATCACTACCAGGTCGCTCGAGGGGTCAAGGAAATCCTTCAACGGCACAAGGACCTGCAAGACATCATCACCATCCTCGGGATGGAGGAGCTTTCTGAGGAAGACAAGATCATCGTGGCCAGGGCGCGAAAGATCCAGCGGTTCCTTTCCCAACCTTTCCATGTGGCCGAAGAGTTCACCGGACGGAAAGGCAAGTACGTGCCGATAACGGAGACAGTCCGAGGTTTCAAAGAGATCGTGGAAGGAAAGCATGATGATAAACCCGAGCAGGCCTTTTATATGGTTGGTGGAATCGATGAGGTTCTGGAAGCAGCCGAAAGACTGAAATCAGAATGAGCCTAGATTTACCGACAACTCTTAAGCTCAAGGTGATCAGCCCTTCAGAGCTTTTAGTGGACGAAGAAGTCCAGGAGGTTTTTCTTCCCAGCTTGGAAGGCTTATTGGGCATATATCCCGGGCACAGATCCTTGCTCGTTGCGCTGGGCCAGGGATCGCTGACCTATAAACGCTTGGGCAAGGAGACGCAGCTTCCTGTTCAAGGAGGGGTTGCCGAGGTGTTTCCCGATCGTGTACTCGTTTTTATCAAACAGGGCAAAGATGAAAACGATCAATCCTCCGAAGAGCATGGATGAGACTCTGGATACCTTTTACCACGGCCGCATCCTTGTTCTTCAGAAGAAAAAAGGATACCGATTCTCCATCGATGCGCCCCTGCTGGCTGATTTTGTCCAGACAAAAAGCACGGACAAATGTCTGGAGCTCGGTACAGGCTGTGGGATCATCTCTCTTCTTCTGAGCATCAAACCCTTTTCCCATGTCAAAGCCGTTGAGATTCAGGAGTCTCTGGTCGATCTAGCACGAAGAAATGTGCGTCTCAATCAATTGGAGGATCGAATCAGCATTGTCCATGCTGACCTGTGCCGTTTCTATACGGATCATAAGTTTGATGTCGTGTTTTCCAATCCACCTTACATCAAGGCAAAAGCAGGACATCTGAGTGCCTCCTTAGAAAAATCTATTGCGAAACACGAACTAAAATGTGATATTCTGGATATAATGCACAAAACGGCAGAGTTATTGAAGAAAAGGGGAAGAGCTTATTTCATTTTTACGGCAAAGAGGAAACGGGAATTCGTACAGGCCGTTAAGAAAAGCGGAATGGCGATAAAAGTCATACGTTTTGTGGTTCCTCGCCATGGAAGCCAACCGAATTTTTTTCTGACAGAATGTGGATTTTTAAGGATTGTCGAAAAGGTTTTGCCGCCGCTTGTTCTTTTTGATAAGGAGGGGAACTATAGACCTGAAGCCCAAGACATTTTCGCCGGGAGAAACCATGCTACATCTTTTCAATAATTTAAAGAAATTATACAAATACAGAGCCCTCATCCAGAACCTGGTGAGTCGCGAGCTTAAAGCCCGGTACCGAGGGACTGTTTTAGGGTTCCTGTGGTCTTTTTTCAATCCTCTTCTTTTGATGATTGTTTACACCCTAGTCTTTGGCTTCATCATCCAGCCGCGCGATCCTGTGTTTGAGAGGAATCCCCTGATCTATGCCCTTTTCCTCTTTTGCGGAGTTCTGCCCTGGACTTGGTTTTCCTCCTCATCCCTCGAGTCGGCCAATGTGCTGATGGTACAAGGAAACTTGATCAAGAAGATCCTCTTTCCTGTAGAGGTTCTTCCCATCGTGGTTGTCACATCCAATTTCATCCATTTTGTATTCGGACTGCCTATCCTCTTTTTCTTTGCCTTGATCATACTTAAAAAATTTACCGTCTTTATGTTCTTCCTTCCACTGGTCATCCTTGTGCAGTTTGTGTTTTCTCTCGGATTTACACTTCTGGTCTCATCTCTCACCGTTCATTTCCGGGACATCAAGGACATTCTGGCCAACCTATTGACTTTCTGGTTTTTCGCCTCTCCCATCATCTATCCAATAACTTTTTCTACCATCCGAGAGAACAGGTGGCTTCAGATCCTTCTCAACCTCAATCCCATGACCCACATCATGCAAGGCTACCAGAACTGTGTGTTTTTTGGAGAGATGATCCGCTGGAAAAAGCTGGGTGTGACTTTTCTTGTCTCTCTCATCTTGTTCTTTATCGGATACTCTATCTTTGACCGTCTTCGCGATTCATTCCCCGAGGAGGTTTAAGTGATCGCCATTGATGTGGATAATGTCACACGGATTTACCAGAAATATTCTGCGCGCCACCGGTTCAAAACCTTCAAGAGCGCCCTGGTCAAGGGAGATCTCTTTAAAGCGATGCGGGCGGATGAACTGGTCACCGCACTCGATAAGGTCAACTTCAAGGTGGAGGAAGGGACGACCTTCGGTGTTATTGGCGAGAACGGCTCTGGAAAGAGCACCCTTCTCAAGATTATTACGGGAATCACCAAACCCACCTCGGGAAAGGTTGCTGTCAGAGGCAAGGTTTCGGCTCTGATCGAGCTGGGAGCCGGTTTCCACCCGGAGATCTCTGGCAGGGAAAATGTCTACATCAATGGAATCATGTTGGGCCTATCCAAAAAAGAAATCGACAGAAAGTTCGACGAGATCGTCAGATTTGCTCAGCTCGAAGAATTCATCGATGCTCCTATCAAGACCTATTCTTCCGGAATGTATATGAGATTGGGATTTTCGATTGCCATAAATGTCAATCCAGATATCCTTTTGGTTGACGAAGTGCTGGCTGTTGGCGACGCATCTTTTGTCCCCAAATGCTTGGATCGGATCGATGATTTCCGCCGGCGAAAAAAAACCATACTGTTTGTGAGCCACGATTTAACCACAGTGGAGAAAGTCTGTGACCGGGTGCTTTGGCTTAAAGAAGGGAAGATTCAGATGATCGCTGATCCCAAACGGGCGATCGATTCCTATTTGCAGGATATTGCCGAAAAGCAGGAAGAGGACTTCGAAATCCGCCAGAAAGAGGTTGAACAAGAAGTGGAGGAAGAAAAAGAAGTGGAGAGCAAGGACAGACGTGAAGCCAGATGGGGAAAGAGAGAGGTCAAGATCACAAAAGTCAGGATGACAAGTCTGCGGGGCGAGGAAAAACACGTTTTTTCGCCTGATGAGGCGATGGCAATCGAGATGGAGGTGGAGGCGAAGGCCCGCATCAAAGACTTTGTTTTTGGCATCGGGATCTTCAATTCGCAAGGCGTTCGCTGTTACGGCACAAACACCCATAACGAGAATTTCGAGCCTCAATCTATCGAAGGAAGAGGAAAGGTCATTTGTCGGATCGAGAGACTCAATCTCATAAATGGAACTTATTATCTGGATGTGGCAACGCATAAAAGGGATGGTTATCCGTATGACTATCACCGCAATCTGTATACATTCATGGTTTCGTCCTTGTACAAAGATGTAGGCATTGCCCGGGCCGAACACACCTGGTCCTTTTCTCCATCGATCCAGATGAAGCCTCCAACTCCCAGATCAGAATAGGATTCCCTCGATGAGATTTATTGCATTCTCTACCGATTACAAACTTTGAATAAAAAGACTCAGAATCTTGAGAGTCTCAAGGAGATAAGGCTGTTCCTTAGAGGCCAGGGGAAGACGGTCGTGTTCACAAACGGCTGCTTCGACCTTATTCATGGTGGGCATGTGCACTTATTCAAAGAAGCGAAAGAGATCGGAGACATTCTCATAGTTGCCGTGAACGATGACGCTTCGGTTAGAAAGAATAAGGGGCAATCAAGACCGATCTTTTCTTTGGCCGAAAGGCTGGAGATCTTGGAGGCTATTGGTTTTATCGATTATTTGGTTGTCTTTTCAGAAGAGACTCCTCAAAAGATAATTTCTGCCCTTCTTCCCGATGTTCTTGTTAAGGGAGGAGATTGGAAGCCGGATGGAATTGTCGGGCGAAAAGAGGTCGAAAATGCCGGGGGAAGAGTTGTTCTCATTCCCTACCTTGAAGGACAGTCCACCTCGCAAATTCTTTCCAAAATTTTCCGCTCTTCTCTGAAGACAAAAAAAGGCTCTTCATCCCCTGTTGGGGATAAAGAGCCCTGACGAGTTTTGTACTGTTTGAATGAGCCGTTTTACATCATGCTCAGGATAGTTATAGGCATCCTTCTGAGCAATGGGATACTCTGGGAACTGAAAATCGTTTCATTTGAGTCTCCTTCTTGAATTGAGGTATACAATACTTAATATATAAGATTTGTAGGAAAATGTCAAGATGAGGGGGGCTTCTGGAGTCATTATCCATGAGTCTGAATGATTCCGTCTAAGCTAAGAAAAACTCTTCCACTTACCGGATAAAACAAGATATCCGTGAACCTTTTGGTTCATTTTCTCGTTATTAGAGAAGATGCGAGTGGACGGACAATGAGGTTGGATAATCTATCGAAGATTTTGGATGGACAAAATGGTGAAAGCAATAGCTCTTGGCTTACTTCTCTGTTTGACCGTGTGTTTCTTACCTTGGACAGCTCTCTCCTCTCCAGTAGAGTCTGTGAATATTCCGAAGTTCTCTAAGCCGCCGAAGATCGACGGAACCCTTGATAATCCGCTATGGGAAGAACAAGCACTGAAGATCGAGGATTTTATCCAATTCGCGCCCAAAGAAAAGGGTGCTCCGACTCAGAAGACCGTGGCCTATGCGGGGTATGACCAAAAGAACCTTTATATCGCCTTTCGCTGCTATGACTCTGAACCGGAAAAAATCAGGGCCTCGATCACCAACCGGGACAACATCATCGATGATGATTGGGTGGCTGTTTTCGTGGATACGTTTAATGAGAAACGTCGAGCTTTTTCATTCATTATTAATCCTTTAGGTGTCCAGTTCGATGCCATCCGCACAGAAGAAGGCGGCAACGACAGAATGGATGAAAGCTGGGATACGGTTTTCTATTCGGATGGAAAGATGGATGATGGAGGCTTCACAGTGGAGATGGCCATTCCCTTTAAGAGTATCCGGTTTCCTGACGAGGAGAACAAAGTCTGGAACCTCTTCCTCGGAAGAAGCGTTGCGCGTTCGGGCGAAATCGTCACTTGGCCGTGTCTGTCACGTGAGATACCTGGACTGATCTGCCAGAGTCAGCCGGTTGTTATAAAAGGATATGTGGAGAAGGGAAAGAATTTCGAATTGATGCCCATCTTCACATCGCTCAAAACGAAAGCTGAAAGGATCGACGCCCAGCCGGGATTGAATTTTAAGTGGGGAATAAGCTCTGATTTGACGATGGATCTAACCCTTAATCCTGACTTCAGCCATATTGAGGCCGATGCCTCTCAGATTGATGTGAACCAGAGATTTGCCCTGTATTATTCTGAGAAGCGACCTTTTTTCCTGGAGGGTATGGAGATTTTTCAGTTTCCTAATGATGGTCTCAACATCGTCTATACCCGCAGGATTATAGACCCTGCAGGAGGCGCCAAACTCACCGGGAAAGTGGGGCGTTTTACCTATGGCTTGTTGTCTGCCTATGATATGAATCCCTCCGAAAGCCTTTGGGAGGTTGGCAACGAAGCGGAAAGTCAGGAGGCCAATGCCTTGTTCAATATATTTCGGATGAAGACCGATGTGTTCAAAGAGAGTTATATTGGTTTTAGCCTAGCCGATAAAGAGATAGACGGTTCATACAACAGGGTCGCCGGTGTGGACGGTCAGCTTAAGTTCAATAACAGATTTTTCATCACGTTCCAAGCCGTTGGTTCCAAGACTAAATTCGCGGATAAGGAAACCGATGTCGTTCCTGCCCTGTATGCTCAATTCATGTACGTTTCCAAATATGCAGGAGCAGGGGCTTGGTGGAAATCCATTCATCCGGATTTTGAAGCCTCCTCTGGATTCGTTAACCGGGTGGATTACAAGAGCTACGGTGTTTTTTCCTTCTTCAGCGCCTATCCTCAGAAACAGTACTTGAACCAGATCCAGTTGAGTCTCAGCGCGGGAATACGAGATTCCTACTTTGAAGACATCGTTCAAGATAGGTGGATCAAGGCAAGCTTTCAGTTCCGATTCACGGAATTCAACCAGATGTTCATCGCTTACTTGAATGAGATGGAAAGATACGAAGGTATCGATTTCCAAAAGAACTCGATAACTATTGAAGGACAGAATAATCTGATCCGTTGGATGCCTTTTGGATTGTACCTCCAAATTGGAAACAGCATCTATTACGATCCCGATGATCCCTTCCTGGGATGGAGCCATATCTATGGAGCCTTTTTCCAACTTAAGCCTAATCAGAGATTGATGGTGGGGCTTGAATTCACTAAACAGACGTTCTGGGAGAAGTGGGGAGGAGAGCAGGTCTTTGATTTCAACGTGATCAGGCAGCGAACGACCTGCCAGATTTCCAAAACTTTCTCCTTGAGGGCCATAGTGGACTACAATCACTTTTACAAAAAGATATACGGAAGCTTTCTCATTAGCTATATCCTGAAACCTGGGACCGTTTTTTTTCTGGGTGTGGATAGCGATTTGTTACGCGGAGACTCGGGTAAATATGCCCAAACCAACTACAGTGTGTTCCTGAAGTTTTCATACTGGTGGAGAATTTAAGGGCATTAGAATTTGCGATTATAAGAAAGTTATTTCAAATTTGCCCGATTCGTAGAGAGCGATCCTCACCTTTTTCCCGTCCATCTTGCAGGTGAACACATCAATCGTTTTACCTGTTTCCGGGTTGCGGACTCTTTTCCGTTCCAGGATTTCTTCGATTAAAAATTCTTTCGTGCCGATAATAACCGACCTGGGTGTTTCCCTTCCTTTATAGCCTTCGTAGAATCTCAACTTAAATGAGGTGCTTTTTGCTGGCTTTTTCATGATGACTTAAAACTCTACATCGTATTTTACCAAATCTGTCACCCATTCACACGGGTATCGCCATCAACTCCATACAATAATCATCATCATCTTGTATAATAATCCTATGAGTCTAGACTTTCTCAAACACACCAGAGAATTCAAGGCACTCATCAAAGCCCTGAGAGTGAAGGAAAAGGGACTGAGTATCTCTGGACTCATACCTGAGACAAAACCATATTTTCTCTCCATTATAGTCCAGGAATGGAAGAAACCAATCATTTTTATCCAACCCACCATAGCTTCTCTTTCCCGTTTAGATGACGAATGCCGATTCTTTCTGTCTTGCTTGGGAAGCAGGGAGAAACCTGCCGTTCTCCCTCCTCTTTTCGATTCTCCCTACCAAGAGCATTTTCCATCACTTGAGACAGTCTCTGCACGGATGCGTTTCCTGTTCGGGCTTCTCCAAGGGCCTCCATCCCTTCTCCTCACGAATCTCCTCGGTCTTCTGATGCCCCTCCCCCATCCCAAATACCTTTCTTCGCTCTTCCTGAAATTGAAGCCTGGTGATACAGTCGGCCGAGATGATATGATCCAGAAATTGGCTGAGTATGGATACACCAGAGAAGACATTGTGAATTCCCACGGGGAATATGCATGGCGCGGAGGGCTTGTGGATGTGTTCTCTCCCTGGGAGATGTTCCCATTCCGGATCGAATTCAGTGGCGATGAGGTGGTATCCTTACGCGAGTTTCAATCATCCGATCAACGCTCCATTCGAAAGATCGAGCACCTCGTCATCCCTTCCCTGTGTGAGTATCCTGACTCTCCTTTGTCTTCCTCCCTGAATCTCCTCAAGACCGATCGTTTCGTCCCTTATAAGAAATTTTTTCAAGATGCCTTGGTCATCATCGATGATTTCGAGGAGACAGACCGGGAATGGAGGCAAATTGGCAAGAATTTAGAGGCACAATTCACCCAACTTGGTTCAGAAAAAGAGAATTCACTCCCACCTGATGAGATCTATTCTCCCGAACTTTTTGAAGAAACACGGCGTAAAGCCTTATACTTGACTGAACTGAGTCCAGGCAGAGGGAAAACGTTTCATTTCTCCTTCCAATCCGTTCCCCGTTTCGCCAACAAGATCCCCTTTTTCCTGGATTATGTCAAAAGGACTTTGGAGGAGGGAGAGCGATGCTTGATCTGTATTTCAAAAGAAGGCGTGCGCCAGAAATTATCTGCCCTCCTTACTCAAAATCAGATTCCTCATGTGGAATCCTCTAAGCTTTACGAATGGCCTGAGGATGGATCCCTTGTGCTGATTCTCGGAGACCTTGGTCGTGGTTTCCGTTTCCTAACCGAGAGGATCACCTGTTTTTCTGAGAAAGACATCTTTACCGAAGAAAGAGTCCTTATCAGCCGTCCAAGAGTCCGGCCTTTTGTTTCCGATTTCAGAGACCTGAAGATAGAGGATTATGTTGTCCATACGGACTATGGGATCGGCCAATTCAAGGGTTTGGCCAAAATACAGATTGACGAGAAAGACCGCGAGTTCATAGAAATCCATTATCAGGATGAGGACAAGCTGTTTGTACCGACGGAAGACTTGAACCTTATCCAGAAATATGCATCCCCAGGAACGATGTTTCCAGCCCTGAACAAATTGGGAACTTCGACTTGGATAAAAACAAAAGCCCGCACCAAGAAAGTCATTGAAGATCTGGCCAGAGAGCTTCTGCATCTTTATGCACAAAGAAAGGCGGTTCAGGGCCATATTTTCAGTCCGGGAGGCACCTGGCAGTCCGAATTCGAACAAACCTTTGAACATGAAGAAACAGAGGATCAACTCCAGGCAATCAAAGATATATACGAGAACATGGAGTCAGAACCCCCTATGGATCGCCTCCTGTGTGGAGATGTGGGGTACGGGAAAACAGAGGTGGCCATTCGAGCCTCCTTTAAAGCTGTGATGGACGGGAAACAGGTGGCTTTTCTCTGTCCTACAACAGTACTCGCAGCCCAACACTTGAATACCTTCCGAAAACGGATGCTGCTCTTTCCATTGAGGGTGGAAGGTCTTACAAGGATTCAACCTAGGACTCAACAGAATAAGATTGTGGACGATTTAAAAAAAGGACTGGTCGACATCGTGATCGGCACACATCGGCTGCTGTCCAAGGATGTCGAGTTCAAGGACTTGGGTCTTTTGGTCATTGACGAGGAGCAAAGGTTTGGTGTAGCGCATAAGGAAAAGATCAAAAAAATGAAGGCCAGCATCGATGTCCTGACCATGACGGCCACACCCATACCGCGAACATTAAACCTGTCGCTTTCCGGAGTGAGAGACATCAGCCTCATAGAGACCCCTCCAAAAGACAGACTGGCCATCCACACGGTCGTCACTCCTTTCAGTAGAGAGCTTATCACCTCGGCCATCAAGAAGGAGTTAGCTCGTGGTGGACAGGCCTATTTCATCCATAACCGAGTGCAGAATATCGAGGCCGTAGCCAGCATGATCGAGAAATGGGTAAAGGAGGCCAAGGTGGCCGTGGTGCATGGCAAAATGTCTGGCGTCATGCTGGAGAAAAGGATGATCGATTTTATCCAGTTGAAATACAATGTCTTGGTGTCGACCACAATCATCGAAAACGGTATCGATATCCCTCTTGTCAACACCCTGTTTGTGAATCGCGCTGATCGATTTGGCCTTGCGCAATTGTATCAGTTGCGCGGGAGGGTAGGACGCTCTTCCCGCCAGGCTGTTGCGTATCTGCTTGTCCCTCCCTTTGATGAACTCACGCGTTTATCTAAAGCGCGGTTGAGGGCACTCCAGGAGTTCTCTGAGTTAGGATCCGGATTTCGTTTAGCCGCAAAAGACTTGGAGATCAGGGGAGCAGGAAATTTCTTGGGATCTCAGCAGCACGGCTATATGGAAGCCGTTGGCTTTGACTATTATTTGCATCTTATGGAACAAGCCATCAAGGAGCTTAAAGGAGAGCTTGTCGAAGAAGTGAAAAGTGAGATCAACTTAAGGATGAATATCCGCATCCCAGAGAGCTATCTGCCCCAGACAAACTTGAGGTTGAATCTTTACAAACGCATTTCCTCGATCGAAAGACCGGAAGAGGTTGACAAGATCCAGAAGGAAATCGAGGACAGATATGGACCTCTGCCTCAGGATGTAAAGAATCTCCTCCGCTATGGACTCATCAAATTCCTCGCTCACAGGATGAAGATCAGGGCTATCGATCGCATCGGTCAAAAGATTGTCATCAAGTTTTTCCCAGCCTCCACAGTCGATCTCCATCGCATAAGGGAACTTCTAGAGAGATATTCAGGATCTATAACACCCCAGGGAGTGATGACTCTACGGCTCCCCTCCGAAGACGATACAGAAAACATGCGTGAAACGATATTCGTCTTGAAGGAGTTATCCGGTATATAATATAATGAGTTGAATTTAAAAAAGATGTTGCGTATTCTTGTTGTTTTTCTGCTCCTTGTTTTGCTGCCGATGAGCTGCAAGCAGGATAGCCCTACCAGGAACTCAGCAATCTCTGAGCTTCAAGATGCAAAGAATAACCTCGTTATCCTGCGGGTTCAAGATTCGTTTTATTTCAATTCAGACTTTGAGAAATATCTCAAATTGAGTATCGGAGAGGAATATAAAAACCTTTCTGAGGTTTCGCTGAGCCGGCTCGTCGATAACTTCATTGAAGAAAAGATTCTGCTGGATGCCGCACGAGATCAAGAGGTGCTGTTGACGTGGGAGGAAAAGAAACAATACTTGGCGAAACAAACAAATGAGTCTGTTCGAGAAGAGAAGAATAGACCATTGAATGAAGATGAGGTTAGATTATTGCTGGACCGGCTTCTGGTCGAAAAATACACCTATTCTCTAGTCAAGAACATCGAGGTGAAAGAAGAAGAAATCAAGGACTATTATGCCCAGAACAAAAGGGAGTTCTTGCTTGCGGAGAGAGTAAAAGTGAGTCAAATTTTGCTTTCCAGCGAGGAAAAGGCTGTAGAGCTCTTGGAAAACCTTAAAAATTCCACATCGGAAGATTTCAAGAGGATCGCTCAGAAAGAATCAATCGGTGTTGAGGCATCCAGAGGAGGAGAGATGGGGGTATTCGAGATGGGACAGCTTCCCTACGAGATGGAGAAGGTCATCTTTTCGTTGAAGGAAGGGGAAGTGAGCCCTGTTTTGGAATCCTCCTACGGATTTCACATCTTCCGCCTGGATGCGAAGTATGAGCCAGAGCTGACTCCGGAAGAAAAGGCATCTTCTTCCATAAGGATGAAGATTCTCAGTCAGAAAATCAAAGATCATCTATCTCAACACATTGAGGATTTGAAGGATTCCTTCGAATGGGATTTCTACCCACAAAACTTATATTTTCATTATCAGAGGACTTCAGATGAATCAGTCACATAAGCTTGTTGTTTTAGCTGCAGTTTTGCTCACTGCAATGTTCCTATATGGTCAAGAGACCGTTGAGGCCATTGTGGCCATAGTGAACGATGATGTCATCACTCTCTTCGAGTATAAATCAGAGCATGAGTCCCTCTATCAGTTCCTTCGGTCTCAGCTTCAAGGAGAAGAGTTTTCCAAACAGTATGAAGCGCAGAAGAAAGAGCTGTTAGAGAGGATGATAACGGAACGCTTGCTTCTTCAGGAAGCCAGGAAGAGTAACATAAACGTTAACGAGCAACTCAGGATGTATATAGACAACATCAAAACTCAATACAATATCGGGTCCGATGAGGAATTAAGACGCCAGATGGCACAACAGGGCATTGATTTTGAGGTTTGGAGAAGGCAACAGGAGAAGGCTCTTCTGCAGCAGGCAGTGATTTTTAGCGAAGTCGGGCGAAACATCGTGATTGATGAGACCGATGTGGTGAATTACTTCGATCAACATCCTGATGAGTTTACAGATCCGACCGAGTACAAACTGAGGGCTATCTCCATATCCTCTGAGGAAAAGAATGACGATGAGGTAAGGACCAAGATCCAGGAGATAGACGAGAAACTCGCTGCTGGGGAGGATATGGCAACACTCGCCAGCCAATATTCGGAAGGGCCTGAGAAGGAATCTCAGGGTGACTTGGGGACGTTCAAGCAAGGGGAATTGGCCGGGCCCCTTCAGAATGCTGTGGAGAATTTAGAGGCAGGAGACATGACCTCATGGATTCAGATGCCGAACGGATGGTATCGGATTAAGCTTGAGGAGAAAAAGGAGAGTCGACTAAAGCCCTTCGAGGAAGTAAAGAGCGAGATCGAAAACAAGCTGTATAATCAGGAGCAGCAAAAGAAGATCCAAGAATATGTTGAAGAGCTCAAGAAGCGTAGCTACATTAAAATCCTGATCCCTGATCCTCTGAAATACCGGTAATTCAAGGAATCATGACCGCTGCCGCGATCGCTGTGGTCCAAAATCCCTTTCTTCCCTTGGCAATCTGTGTGATGTGCTGGGTTCTTACCTCGAGATTGTTCGTTATTTCATAGACACTCTTTTCTTCATTCCAAATCTGTTTTAGGTCAAAATCTTTCCCTAAGGTCGTGGCCAGCATTTCTGCCGCTAAATCCTCTACGTATTGACCAGCTTCCTTTTCATCCTGACCGAAGCTGTGATGCTCGGAAAGATAACCATAATGGTTTGAGTCGTTGGGAATGGCCAGACCCACCGATGCAGAAATAAGTCTATGGGCTTCGTTTGTGGCGTTCTCGCTCATCACAAGAAAAATGATCTGACCCGGCTCGAGAAGTCTTTTTCCTTCTCTTCGGGAAATCAACCGGCAATGAGGAGGAAAAATGCTTGAAGTTTTGACAAGGTTAAAAGGAGCGATGCTTGCGTCTCTGAGGGCCTGTTCCAGGCTGGCCAGCTTTTCTTTGTGTTGTCCTTTTCCCTTGGTCAAGAAGAGTTGCGAAGGGATGATCCTGTCCATGAGTGGGCCTACTTTTTTTCTCCCCTCTTGGGTTTTTCTTCCTCCATGCCATAGGGTTCAGGTTCTTTAAAGTCTATGGTTTGAGACACTTCCCACTCGCCGATAGGAATATATTGGGAACCCTGGGATTTGGCAAAGAGCTTGACATCGACCACTTTTGATTTGAAGAAGGCGCTTGTTTTAAAATGCTCAAGGTTGGTTCCGTCGAATCCATAGTTGCTCTTGAGAAGTATGGGCTGGCTCGTTTCTCCTGGCATCAAGGGCTGTCTGCCAATGGCTTCCAAGAATCCGTCTCCAAGGTTTGAGATATCGTCCCGAACCTTAAAATTGGCGTTAAAATAGACATATTTTAAAGGTTTGTCTGAAGTGTTTTTGATTCTGAAGGAAATGGAAGGAACGAGTTTCAGTCTTGGAGGCCAGGGTTGGTAGATTTTTTCCACCCATTTCGTCTCAACATCCAAAATTTCAAACGAGCCTTCCAGTTCTTCATGGGACATAGTTTTCCACAAGCCCATATAATGAACCGCAACGGCGATGATCACACCGAGGATAATGATGGTGAGAAAAAATGACCAATTTTTCATCGGATTCCTCCTGAGTGCCAATTTTTAATATAATGGAAGAGAAAATTTTTAGCAAATCATAATGAAAGAAAAAATCCTGCGTTTGAATCTTTACATCGGGTTGTTTGCTTTCCTCTCGTCTACTCTGCTTCTTGTGTTAAGAATCACGTTCATGAAGACCTGGTTCTTCTGTTTTGCATGGTGGTCCCTCATACTTTTTTTAGATAGCTGGAATTTCAGAAGACAAAGGTCTTCTCTCCTCTCTGGTTCTTTCGGAAAATTTTTATTCATGGCCTATCTCTCGGTCTTCATCTGGGTTGTCTTTGAACTCTTTAACCTTCGGCTGAAGAACTGGAGTTATCACAGCCTGCCTCTTCATGCACCAGAAAGATGGGCAGGCTATTTCATGGCCTTTGCAAGCGTCGTTCCTGCGCTCAAGGAGCTTTCGCTTTTATTCGGTGATTTTTTGAAGGGAAAAAGACTGGCTCTATTCAGGATAAGCCCTAAACCGATTTTGCTTTTGGGATTTATCTTGCTGGGCCTTCTTTCGTTTTTTTTCGTCATGCTCTGGCCAAAAATTTTCTTTCCTATGCCCTGGCTGTGCTTCATTTTTCTGTTCGACCCAATAAACTATTGGCTGAAAAACGACTCGATTCTTGAAGGTTTCGAGGCAGGAGATTGGTCACGATTCTGGTCATGGGTATTGGCCGGGCTCGTGGCGGGATTTTTGTGGGAGCTGTGGAATTTCTGGGCGGGGTCACATTGGGAGTATTCTCTTCCATATTTGGATTTTGGGAGGATTTTCCATATGCCGGTTTTGGGTTATACGGGTTTCCTTCCTTTCTCCCTCGAGATCTTCAGCCTTTCCACTTTTTTGTCTGACATGAAAGAGAGACTCCAACAAAAGACCCTTCTGTACATTTTGATCTTGATGGTCCTGGGCTTGTGTTGTTTGACCGGATTTTACTTGATCGACCATTTCACACTCATGCGGTGAATCTGGATTTCCAGATATCTTCCCTTTGATGAGAGAGGAGAGAAGAAGTTTAGTTAACGGACGATTTTCGAGACGAAAATCGGTTCTATTCCGTACTGTTCCACAAGATGGAAGTTTTCCTTGAGCACTTTTAAAGTTTCGGGTAAAGGATGACAGATGCCAATGGCCTCGCCATTTCTCTGGGCCAGAGTGAAAAGCTCGATAAGCTTGCTTTTTATGTAGTCTTCATCAAGCTCCCCATCGAGAAAAACGTGCCGTTCGGCTGTGGGGATATCAAGTCGACGAGCCACATCGTAGGCCACCGATTTACCTGTTGTTCGGCTGTCAACAAAGAAGAGATTTCTCTCTTTGAGGCGCTGAAGAACGGTGTGCATCACAAAATCATTCGGAGTGATCTTGGATCCCATGTGGTTGTTAACGCCGCTGATATAAGGGATCTGGTCAAGATTCCTGTCCACGACATCAATGATCTGCTGGACACTCATCTCGGAATGAATCAATCCTTGAATGCCGTTATTCTCTCCTTCATTGTTGATGGATTCTAAGGGAAGATGCAGAAGGACTTCCAAACCATTCTGGTGGGCAAGATTTGCGGTTTCTATGCCTAGAGGGCTGTAAGGAAGGATGGCCAATGTTATCGGCTTCTGGATGCTTAACACGTCATAGATGGCATCCAAGCTGTAACCCATATCGTCCATGATGAGAGCAACTTTGTACCTAAGCTCTTCGGCTGGGACTTTTTCAGCTATTTCAGGAGATGCTTTCTTACAAGAAAACAGAATGGTGAGCTTTTGTTTTTGCGAATCTTCGACCTCCCAAAGAAAATATCTTTTGGCCTCATCTTCCTGTTCTTCTTTTTTTAAAACCGAAGCTTTAGCTTTAATAAGTTCTTGCCTCAACTGTGGTTCAAGGCTGTCGTACTGATCAAAAGAAAGATCGACCTTTAGATGCTCTTGTCCACTTCGATCTTTGAACCGACTGATGGCAGTGTCCGGTACTTCTTGGAGATAGAGACGATTGAGAACGATAACACTCACGCCCGGGGTAATTTCTTGTATCTTCACCTCTTTTGGTTGAGCGATGAGGGAAATCAGATAAGATTTTTCTCCTTTCTTCCAATTGAAATAATCCAGACCCAAGGCAGAAAAAAAAGCAAGGAAACAGAAGACACCATAGATGAACCAAGGAGATCTTAAGTCTTGTCTTCCCTTGGACGATCTGCTTGTCCTCATAAATTATGTCTTTGGAAGGAGTTTGTATGTGTTTTTAAGATAAAGATCAGTGCTTGGATCCTTCTCTTCAATTTTTTCGTCTGGCGCAATCCCCTTTTGCCACATCTCCTTTCCATCCGAGAGGTAGAAGATTCCAGATGTCAGAAGCAGACCGCTACCATCCTCAAGAGGAAAAAAACTCTGTTTCGCCACAAGACCGGGTGTTTTTGTGCCGATGATATGTGCTTTATGAAATTCTTTGAGTAAGCCAGTCACAACTTCTGCGGGGCCAATCGTTGCGCTGTTTGTCCATAGGATCAGGGGCAAGTCTTGAGCGGTTGGTTCCTCGAGACAGGAGAGCTGTTCTTTTGCTCCATCTTTATCCTGGAAGTAGCCGGCGTTATCGGTTCGAAGAAAAAGGTTAGTAAAATGAAGAGCTTCTCGGATCTCGCCTTCATAGCAATTTCTGAAATCGATGATGAGAGGTATCTTTTGGGATTTCATGCGAATCGCCAACTCTTCCTTGATCATGTCTGTACAAGGAGGGAAAAAGTGGTGGATTTTTAGGATTCCGTTCGTGTTTTGCAAAGGCTTATACGTAAAAGGAGAGTCATGAAGATTCTTTCTTTCCACGTCCATTTCATCAGAGGTGTCTCGACGGAGTACCTTTAGCTTGGCAGATCCTTCCTCAGTATCCTTGAGATAGAGGTTGGTCTCCAGCATACTCATCATCAACAGGGGCTGACCATCCATCTCGCTGAGAGCATCGCCGACTTTGATTCCCGCCTTTTCCGCAGGAGAATCTTCCTTGACTCCTATGACCACGGGGTAGGTCCCGAATTTTTTAAAAACGACGATACCGGTTTCCATAAATTTGGCCGAGCCGAGTGATTTGAATTTACTCGCGCTTTGGGGGTCGAGATAGGAGGACAGAGGATCAAGAGGGCCGATCAGTCCCCTGAAAGCCCCTTTCATAGTCTTTGTTGGATTGGGAGTCTCGACATAAAAATCCCGTATCAATTCCGCAACATCTCTCAGGAGAACCAGATTCTTTTCCTTTGAAGACTTCTGGGATATGCTGGGCTGGAATTTTCCAGGGATGAAAAAAAAGAGTAGGATGGCTGTAAACACGGTCACGAGGAGAATTTTTAGGTTTTTTTGTGCCATCTCTTCATCCAGTGATCAATGATTTTATCATCTTCTTTCAAGCCATTGCAAGGGATTGAGAGGCTCGGTCTTGTAACGGATTTCAAAATAAAGAGTGTCCTCTTTCAAGGAACCAAAATCCCCCACAACGCCGATAGGCTGTCCGGCTCTGATAAAATTTCCCTTTTCAACCATGAATTCTGGCCCGAGGTGTCCGTAGAGGGAGTAATAAGTCAGCCCATGATCGATGATAACCAAGTATCCATAGCCCTCAAAATAATCTGTATAGGCCACCCGCCCATCATGGATGGCTTTAACGACAGCGTCTTTTTGGGGAGAAATTTCTATTCCGTTGTTCTGAGTGACTGTGTTGAAGCGGGGATGTCGGCTGGTTCCAAAACGGGTAACGATTCTCCCAGAAGAAAGGGGCCAGGGAAGTTTCCCTTTTTTCTCATACAGAGGAGCTAGAGTGTATGGGAGAGAGATTTCCTCCTTTTGAAGTTTTTTTATCAAATTCTGCAGTTGCTCGGCTCTGTCCTTGAGCTCCTCCAGCGTCTTTAAGTGAGTTTCTTTATTCCTATCAATATCTCTGATAAGGGCCTTGTATTTGGTCTCTTGGCTGGAATATTCTTGCCTCTTTTCTTCAGCTTTCTTTTTCAGCTGGATGATCTCCTGTTTCTTTGTTACAAGATTCTCCTCAGCTGTCTTCAGCTCCCTCAGAGTTGTCATGTAATCTGATACGATGTTGTCCTGGTATTGGGCTAAAAGGGTCAGGTTTTTGCTTTCCGAGATGAGATGGCCAACATCATTGGCCTGAAACAGAAAATCAACATAACTGAATTTTCCATACTTATACAGAGTGACCAGAATTTTTTCGATCGATGTCTTTTCTTTACTGAGTTTTTTCTTGAGTTCTGGAATATTTTTTTGGATCGAGGAAAGCTCCAGATCAGCCTTCTGCAGCTGTGTGTTGTGAAGAGAAAGCTCTTTCTTTATCAGCGTCTTATTTAAACCGAGCTTGTTTAGACGCGAGAGAACGGAAGTTTTTCTCTGCTCCTCCGTTGCGATTTTCTTCCGGATATCTGTTATCTGTTCGGATATTTCGGTTAATTTTTTCTCATATTCTGAAATGTTTTGCTGGGAAGAAGAAGATTGGCCATGAGGATTAGCAGGGAGAACCAAGGTGAGAAAGAAGATGAAGAAAATTTCTTTAACTAAACAATTTCTCATCCTCCAAATATTTTATCCGATAAGTGGCTTTAAATCCATAGAGTCTTTGCCCTCTTATGTTTTAGTCGGTCGAATCCAGGAAGGCTTAAACACTCATTTTCTTGTGATAAAAATAATACCGCCGATGATTCCGATAATGAGCGTAAAAGCAAAATCAGCGATCAAACTGAAAGAGATGGCCACGTAACTTGCGATGCCATAGGTTTTGAATATCTCGATGAAAAGGACTTCCCTGAGTCCCAAGCCACTGATCGTCAAAGGGATGGTTAGGATGAGAAGAATGACGGGAATGAAGATGAAGTAATCAAGGAGCGGAATGCCAAGATCAAAGGCTTTCCCTGCAAGCCAGTAATGAAGAATCACGTTGATCTGAAGAAGAAATGCCCAGAACATTGCCCGAAAAAACGCGCCTTTTTTTTGCCTGTAGACCAGAACGATCTTCCGGAACTCCCACATCTTGGCCTTGATTTTGGTGAGAACTCCCCTTTCAGGAATCTTCTTGAGGAGAACTTGGGCAAAGGGTGTGAAAAAAAGGAGGGCCATGAGGAGTCCAAGGAGACCAACGAGGAGTGAAATCCAGATCACAGGCAGCCTCTGGGCCATATGGAGACGGGAAACCGATACAGCAAAGGCAAACACAAGGAGTATGATGATTCCTGTGAAGCGTTCGACGAGGACGATGGCTGAGGATTTCAGGAGAGAGCGTGAATAACGGGAGCCATCCCAGATGCGAACCACATCTCCGCCGAATCGGGTGGGCAGGAAAAGGTTGAAGAAGTTCCCCACTAGATAGGACTTTGCCAGAAAACCCAAAGGAACCTCATCCCCTTGAGCGCGAATGAGAATTTGCCACCGGTAGGCACTGATGAGAAGTCCAAGGGCATGAAGAGAGAAGGAAAGGACAAGCCAGATGACACGGACGTCTTTAAGAGCATCAGGAATGTCTTTTATCCTGACTTCTGTGAGGAGGATGAAGGCGATTATAGAGAAGCTGATGATGAATTTGAGGGCTAAGATCCAGAGGTTTTTTCCTTTAGGCATCGAAAACGGTGCTTTTCTTTTCTTTCCCATAAAAATATTTGGTGGTTACTCTCCCGACCAATCCAGCCAAGATGATCAAGGAAACCAAATTCGGGAAAGCCATAAATGCGTTAGCCATATCTCCTATGTACCAGACAATGTTCAAGTGGACGCCCTGGATGATCGAGCCGATAAAAAGCAACATGATGAATGCGATCCTGAAAGAAAAGACGATCCTTACGCCGAAGATGTACTCCAAACATTTTTCTCCATAGTAGCACCAGCCAAGAAGAGTCGAGTAGCCGAAGAGGAAAGAACTCAGAGCGATGATGTATCCTCCAAAAGGAATAACGGAATCGAAAGCTGCAGCTGTAAGCTCGGTGGATGTCAAATTTTCTGATGAGCCGAAGGCTGCGGTTTTGAGATACATTCCTGTGATCACGATGGTCAGAGTTGTCAGGGTGTTGACCACAAGGGTGTCGATGAAGGTTCCGGTCATGGCGATCAGGCCATTCTTGGAAGGATCAGAGGATTTGGAGGCAGATTGCGCAATGGCTGCCGAACCCAGTCCAGATTCGTTCGAGAGCAATCCTCTCCGAACTCCTAAGCTGATGGCTAACTTGACAGAGGTCCCGACCATCGCTCCGCCCACAGCTTTGACTGAAAAGGCAGATTTAAAGATAACGGACAGGGCGGCGGGCAAGTTGGTTATGTTGGCCAAG
>Ga0224495_10000489_pt1 | contig 31358 bp, 28 predicted proteins | sample SF_Jul11_sed_USG_FD_168128 | JGI IMG/M metagenome (GOLD analysis project Ga0224495, IMG submission 168128) | Sediment microbial communities from San Francisco Bay, California, United States - SF_Jul11_sed_USGS_4_1 | ecosystem: Environmental > Aquatic > Marine > Sediment | place: USA: California... | reverse complement strand
TATCTGTTCCGACATGGAATATTTATTGCGGTTGGATTGATTGTTGGGTTTTGTGCGTTTCAGGTGCCGGTGCAGAACTGGCAGAGCTATGCGCCGTATTTGTTCTTGCTCGGGGTGGCATTGCTGGTATTGGTACTTATTCCGGGAGTCGGGCGTGAAGTAAATCACAGTCGACGTTGGCTGTCGCTGTTCGTTATCAATTTTCAGCCCTCGGAATTGATGAAACTATTTGCGGTGTTATATGCGGCCGATTACACGATTCGCAAGGCTAAGGTCAAGCACCTGTTCGTAAAGGCATTCGTGCCAATGCTGATTGTGATGGCATTGATCGGCGTATTGCTTCTGTTGGAGCCGGATATGGGTGCGCTGGTGGTGATTTGCTCCATCGCCTTGGCGACCCTTTGGTTGGGTGGTTTCAATCTGGCGGTGTTCGCTGGACTGATCGTATCACTGCCATTGCTGTTTGCCGCACTGACAATTTATGCGCCCTATCGGATGCAGCGTGTCATTGGTTTCATGGATCCATGGGCCGATCCTTATGGCAAGGGTTATCAATTAAGCCATGCACTTATCGCTTTCGGGCGAGGCGAATGGCTAGGCGTTGGATTGGGCGGTAGCGTGGAGAAATTGTTTTATCTGCCGGAGGCACATACCGACTTCCTGATGGCGGTTATTGCCGAAGAAATGGGGTTGATTGGAGTAACGGCGGTAATCCTGCTGTTTGCGCTGCTGGTGGTGCGCGCGTTTCAGATCGGCCGTCATGCGGCGTTTATAGACCGAAACTTTTCAGCGTTGATTGCGCAAGGAATAGGCGTGTGGATCGGAGTGCAGGCGATGATCAATATCGGCGTAAACATGGGGGTGTTGCCTACCAAAGGATTGACATTGCCTTTCCTGAGCTTTGGTGGCAGCGGAATGGTGGCAAATTGCGTTGCCGCCGCGATTCTGCTGCGTGTGGATTATGAGAACCGTCGCGTGACAAGAGGTTTGCCGATATGAGCCACACTGTTGCAATCATTGTTGGCAGGAAGGGCAACACATGAGCCGTTCCATCCTCATTATGGCCGGCGGAACTGGGGGCCACATTTTCCCGGCACTCGCTGTTGCGGAAATGCTGCGCACGCAAGGTTGGCGGATCACCTGGCTGGGCGCGCCGAACAGCATGGAGGCGGAGCTTGTTCCTAGGCGCGGTTACGACATCGCATGGGTGCATTTTTCTGGAGTGCGTGGCAAGGGCTTGCTGCGCATGTTGCTGCTGCCATTCAGTTTGCTGGTTGCGATGTGGGAGAGCGCTGTGGCCATATTTCGCCATCGTCCCGATGTGGTGCTGGGCATGGGCGGATATATCACTTTCCCGGGTGGGATGATGTCAGCCCTGCTGCGTCGGCCGTTAGTGATTCACGAGCAAAACTCGATTGCAGGGTTGAGCAACAAGGTGTTGGCGAGATTTGCGCAAAAAGTGATGAGCGGGTTTCCCGCGGTGTTGCCGAAGGCGATCTGGTGCGGCAATCCGGTGCGCAGCGATATAGCCGCACTGCCCGAGCCTGAGCAGCGCTATGCGGCGCGCAATGGCCGGATCAATGTGCTGGTGGTGGGGGGAAGCCTGGGCGCTAAAGCGATCAATGAAACTGTGCCGTTGGCTCTTGCGTTGTTGCCAATAGAGTTCCGGCCGAATGTAGTCCATCAAACCGGAAAGCAGCATCTGGAATCGGTCAGAAAGGCATATCAGCAGGCCGGAGTGCAGGCGGATATCAAGCCATTCATAGATGAAATGGCGAAGCAATACGGAAACGCCGATCTGGTGATTTGCCGTGCCGGTGCCCTTACTGTTGCGGAACTTGCTGCAGCGGGGGTGGCGAGCATCCTGATCCCGTTTCCGTTCGCGGTAGATGATCACCAAACAAGCAATGCACGCTTTCTAAGCAAGCGGGGGGCTGCAATGCTGATGCCACAGGATGAGATGGGTGCAGAAAGGTTGGCTCAGGTGTTGCGAGAGTTGATGGACGGCGAATCAGGCCGTGAAAAATTGTTGGCAATGGCTCGGCAGGCGCGCAGCTTGGCCAGATCAAATGCGGCGCAAGACGTCTCTCGAACATGCGCAGAGTTGGCGGAGAATCATGAAGCATAAAGTCAAGCACATTCATTTTGTTGGTATCGGCGGCACCGGAATGAATGGCATTGCCGAGGTGCTGCTTAACCTTGGCTTTCAGGTAAGCGGCTCAGATCTTAGTCAAAATGTTGCTACCAAACGGCTCAAGAAACTGGGCGCAAAGATATATATAGGTCATGCTGAGCATCATTTGACTGATGCCGACGCGGTAGTGGTCTCCACCGCTGTTGCAGCAGATAATGCAGAAGTAATGGCTGCGCGCGCGCGGCGCATTCCTGTGGTGCCGCGGGCGATGATGCTGGCTGAATTGATGCGTTTGCGCCAAGGCATCGCAGTTGCAGGAACGCACGGCAAGACCACCACGACATCTTTGACTGCCAGCGTCCTGGCGAAGGGCGGCCTGGATCCGACTTTTGTCATAGGCGGCAAGCTAAACAGCAGCGGAACCAATGCCAAGCTGGGCACCGGCGAGTTCATTGTGGTCGAGGCTGACGAGTCTGATGCCTCGTTCCTGTATCTGCAACCGATACTTGCCGTAATCACCAACATTGATGCCGACCATATGGAAACCTACGGCCATGACTTTGTGCGGCTCAAACAGGCGTTCGTGGATTTCATTGAACATCTGCCGTTTTACGGCAGGGCGATATTGTGCGTGGATGATGCCAACGTGCGCGACATCCTGCCGCGCATCAGCAAACCGGTAACGACTTACGGTCTCGGTGAGGGAGCGCAAGTCCGTGCAGTGAACGTGCGTCACCAGGGCGGACAGATGCGCTTTACCGCCCAATGCAGGCTAGATGGTTCACCCAAAGATTTGGATATAACGCTAAATCTGGCCGGGATGCACAACGTTCTGAATGCATTGGCAGCTATTGCGGTTGCACTGGAAGTGGGCGTGGCTAGCGATGCGGTTGTGGTCGCGCTGGCAGAGTTCGAAGGGGTAGGCAGACGCTTCCAGAGCTATGGTGAAGCTGCCATGGTCAATGGCGGCAGTTTTATGCTGATTGACGATTACGGTCATCATCCTGCGGAAATGGCCGCCACTCTGGAGGCGGTGCGCGGGGCTTTCCCCGGCAGGCGTCTGGTATTGGCCTTTCAGCCGCATCGCTACACTCGTACCCGAGACTTGTTCGAGGACTTCGTGAAAGTGTTGTGCAGCGTTGATGCGCTGGTACTGACCGAGGTGTATGCGGCGGGTGAGCAACCCATTGTCGCGGCGGATGGCCGTGCGCTGATGCATGCCTTGCGTGTGGCTGGGCAAAGCGTGGCGGTATTTGTCGAGCAGATCGAAGACATGCCACAGGCGATCATGCAGATGGCACGTGATGGCGATGTGGTCGTCACCATGGGTGCCGGATCAATAGGCAGCCTGCCGAACAAATTGCTGGGTAAAAGTGACGCTGATGCCACCGGAAAAGTGCCAGCCATGCATGCGCAGCACCTGGGTGAGCCATGAATATGGCCGAGACGAAACAATTGGCCAAGATTCCGTTACGCGGAACATTGCGCGAGCAAGTCGACATGCGCAAGCACACCAGTTGGCGCGCGGGCGGAGTGGCCGAGCGCATGTATCAACCGGCTGACCTGGATGATCTGCTGGGTTTTTTGCGCAGCGTGCCGGTTGAAGAGCCGCTGTATGTGGTGGGACTGGGCAGCAATCTGCTGGTGCGTGACGGCGGCCTGCGCGGCACGGTCTTGCTGCTGCACAGCGCATTGAGTGAATTGCGTCTTGAGATAGACGGCAGCGTGTATGTCGAAGCCGGGGTGCCGGGTGCGAAACTGGCGCGCTTTGCCGCAAAGCATGATTTGAACGGCGGGGCATTCTTCGCCGGCATTCCGGGCACGCTGGGCGGAATGCTGGCTATGAATGCCGGCTGCTATGGCAGCGAGACTTGGGAGAGGGTGCTGCGTGTCATGACGGTAAACCGGCAGGGCGAGGTGCATGTGCGTACCTCCGACGATTATGAGATCGGATATCGCCGTGTTGTCTTGCGTGCTGATTGCGAAGAATGGTTCATCGCCGCATGGCTGACTTTCGCTAAGGGGAATAGTGGTGCAGCGCGGCAGGAGATAAAGGAGCTATTGAGCAGGCGCATAGCCAGCCAACCGCTGAATCTGCCCAATGCCGGCTCGGTGTTCCGTAATCCTCCCGGTGAGCATGCAGCACGGCTGATAGAACAGTGCGGCCTGAAGGGCAAACGCATTGGAGGAGCTCAGGTATCGGAAAAGCATGCCAATTTCATCGTGAATACCGGTAATGCGAGCGCGGAAGATATTGAACAACTGATCAGCGAGGTGCAGGCCACAGTACTGCAAAAGACGCGCATCAAGCTGCATCCGGAAGTGCAAATTATTGGTGAGAAAATAAGATGAGCATATCTCCCGACCCTGCTTCATTCGGCAAGGTTGCCGTGCTGTTTGGCGGACGTTCTGCCGAGCGGGACGTGTCATTGAAAAGCGGAGCCGCAGTATTGGACGCGCTGCAGCGCAGCGGTGTGGATGCATACCCCTTTGATCCGGCTGTGCAGAATCTTCAGGCACTGGCTGACGAGGGATTCGATCGTGCTTTCATCGCTCTGCACGGCCGGTTTGGAGAAGACGGGACGGTTCAGGGTGCACTGGAATTACTGGGCATACCTTATACCGGAAGCGGCGTGCTGGCCTCTGCACTCGGGATGGATAAATGGCGCACCAAGCTGGTCTGGCAAGCGAGCGGGTTGCCGGTCCCGGATTACGTGCTGCTCGAGCAGCAATGTGATTGGAGGAATGTCGTGGATCAATTGCGCCTGCCACTGTTTGTGAAGCCGGCTAATGAAGGCTCCAGCGTAGGCATCAGCAAAGTGAAAGGGCTGAGTGAATTGCCGGATGCTTTTCATGCCGCGGCCAGATACGACAAGCTGGTACTCGCGGAAAAATATATCGGCGGCGGGGAGTATACCGTCGCGATTCTGGGTGAACAGGCATTGCCGGTGATCAAGATCGAGCCAGCTAATGAGTTCTATGACTATGAAGCTAAATATCTGCGTAACGACACGCGTTATTTATGCCCAAGCGGACTGAGCGTGGCGCAAGAAGCGGAAATGCAGCGCTTGGCAAAACGATCCTTTGCACTGATCGGCGGGGTGGGGTGGGGACGTGTGGATTTCCTGATGGATGAGGCGGGCAAGCCCTATCTGCTCGAGGTAAATACCTCGCCCGGGATGACAGACCACAGCTTGGTACCGATGGCGGCACGCCGGGCGGGAATGAGTTTCGAGCAGCTGGTTCTGCGCATACTGGAGCTGGCCCATGTGGGATAACGATACCCTGCTGCGCAATCTTTCTAACGCAATGCATGCGTTCAGTGTGATCGCAATGCTGTATGGCGCGGCATATTACGTGATGCATTTGCCGGGAGCATTTCCGGTGCGAAGCGTACGTTTGGGTGATACTCCTCAACGAGTTGCTGTAGAGCAGGTGCTGCAAGTATTGCATGCCGAGGTACGGGGCAATCTGGTTACCGCAGATATCGAGCATTTGAGAAGATCATTGGAGCAACTGCCGTGGGTGCGCAACGTCGATATCCGCCGAGAATATCCAGACCGACTGGCCGTGTGGCTGGAGGAGCATCAGGTATTGGCACGATGGAACAATACGGCATTGGTGAATCGTCATGGAGAAATCTTTTCGGTTGAGAGCGAGTTGCAGATGATTAAGGCTGTGCCAAGACCGGATGAGGCACGGGTGAATGATCAAACTACTAGCCAACCGACTAGATTGACATACAACTCCAATCAAGTTGCTGGTTTTGGCGGCGTGCTGCTTGCAGGTGTAACTCAGCCTCCACTTTATGGCGGTGGCGAGCAGGAACTGCCGGGTTTTGTCGGGCCGGAAGGAACATCGGTCGAGATCACGCAGCAATATGCGGAATTCAAACGGCAACTTGCCGCACTGAATTTACATGCCGCAAAGCTGGTCTTGTCACCTCGGCACGCTTGGCAAGTGCACTTGAGCAACAGCATGGTGCTGGAGTTGGGGCGCGAGGATGTGCAGCAGCGTCTCGCGAGGTTTGTGGCGGTGTACCCCTACAGTCTTGGTGCGCAGAAGATAAGGGGTGCTACAGCCCATGTGGATTTGCGTTATCGCAACGGGTTTGCCGTCAGATGGAGTGCGGGTCATGAAGGATAGGGCAAATTATGGGGCTGTTGAGCAGAGGGGTTTCGCCCTCTGTCCTCGGGCAGTTGACTAGGAGCGCGAGCGATGAACAGGAGCAGGGAAATAAAAAATCTTGTGGTCGGGTTGGATATCGGCACGTCAAAGATTGTGGTCATTGTCGGAGAAGTTAAGCCTGATGGCATGTTGGAGGTGATTGGCATGGGCATGCACGAATCATCGGGGATGAAAAAAGGCATGGTGGTCAATATCGAGGCGACGGTGGGGTCGATCCAGCGCGCACTGGAGGAGGCCGAGCTGATGGCAGATTGCAAGATCCACGAGGTTTACACTGGCATCGCAGGCAGCCATATACGCAGCATCAATTCGCGCGGCATGGTGAAAATCAAGGAAAAGGAAGTTGCCCATACCGATATCGAAAGAGTGGTGGAAACAGCCAGCTCGATCAGCCTGCCTGGCGACCAGCAGATCCTGCACATCCTTGAGCAGGAATTCAGCATCGATGGACAGGATGGCATCAAAAAGCCGCTGGGCATGAGCGGTATGCGCCTGGATGTCGAGGTGCACATCGTCAGCGGTGCGGTGTCGGCAGTACAGAACATCATGAAATGCATCCATCGCTGCGGCCTTGAAGTCAATGAGCTGATCCTGCAGCCTCTGGCTTCAAGCAAGGCGGTGCTCGAAGAGGATGAGAAGGAATTGGGCGTATGTCTGGTCGACATAGGAGGCGGTACCACTGATATTGCAGTGTTTACCGGGGGTGCGATACGGCATACCGCTGTGATACCGATCGCTGGAGACCAGATTACGAATGACATTGCGATGGCGTTGCGCACTCCGACGCAGGATGCCGAGGACATCAAGATTGAGCACGGTTGCGCACTGCGCCAGTTGGCTGATGGTGGTGCAATCGAGGTGCCAGGCGTTGGCGAACGGGGGCCGCGCATGCTGTCGCGCCAGACTCTGGCCGAAGTAATAGAGCCGCGCGTAGAGGAATTGTATTCACTGGTGCAGCAGGAGCTGCGCCGTAGTGGTTTCGAGGATTTGCTGTCATCTGGAATCGTGATCACCGGAGGCAGCAGCACTATGCAGGGCATGGTTGAATTGGGCGAGGAAGTATTTCATTTGCCGGTGCGGATGGGGGTCCCGAAATACGTCGGTGGACTGTCTGATGTGGTGAAAACGCCACGCATGGCAACCGGAGTAGGACTGCTGTTGTATGGTTTGGAGCACCACTACCGCATGGAGCAGACACGCATGCAATCGAACTCATTTGGTGATGTGCTGGCAAGAATGAAATCATGGTTTCAGGGAAATTTTTAGCGGGTTCTGAAGGTTGGTTCCAGGGTTGGTTTTTCAATTTATAAAGGAGGCGGCGATGTTTGAAATAATGGAAACACAAACTCAGGATGCAGTTATAAAGGTGATAGGCGTGGGTGGTTGTGGCGGAAATGCCGTGGATCACATGATTGATCAGGGTGTGCAAGGGGTCGAGTTCATCGTCATCAATACCGATGCGCAAGCACTCAAACGCAGCAAAGCGCGTACCCAGCTGCAGATCGGGGCAGCGATCACCAAGGGTTTGGGTGCGGGTGCCAAGCCGTCGGTCGGCCAGGCTGCCGCGGAAGAAGATCGCGAGCGTATCAAGGAAATTATCAGCGGTGCTCATATGGTGTTCATCACGGCGGGTATGGGTGGAGGTACCGGAACGGGAGCTGCGCCTATCGTCGCGCAGATAGCAAAGGAAATGGATATATTGACCGTTGCCGTGGTTACCAAGCCATTCGCTTATGAAGGCAACCGGATGAGATTCGCCAAGGCGGGTATCGAGGCGCTGCACGAGTATGTGGATTCCCTGATCATCGTGCCAAATTCCAAGTTGATGGAGGTGCTGGGCAGCGAGGTTACCGTGCCGGAAGCCTTCAAGGCGGCCAATGGTGTATTGCAGGGTGCAGTGGCGGGCATCGCCGAGGTGATCAATGTTCCCGGCTTGATCAATGTGGATTTCGCCGACGTTCGCACCGTGATGTCTGAGAATGGCATGGCGATGATGGGATCGGCGGTCGCATCCGGGCAGAACCGTGCCCGCGTTGCGGCCGAGCGTGCGATTTCCAGCCCGTTGCTGGAAGATATGGATATGACCGGAGCGCGTGGTGTGCTGGTGAATATCACTTCTTCAAGTCAACTGAAGCTAAAAGAGATTGATGATGTAATGGAGTCTGTCCAGTTCGCCGCAGAAGAGGCAACCGTGATTGTAGGCTCGGTGTTTGATGAAAGTATGGGTGACGAATTGCGTGTGACCGTCGTGGCGACTGGGTTGGGCGCCCCGCTTGCACGCAAGCAACCCAAGCCCGAAATTGTCTATCAGAACCAGGACTTTCAAAGAACCGGCACGCATGATGAGCCGATCGCAAACGCCGACGTAAACTACCCGGAGCTGGATACGCCAGCTTTCATTCGCAGCGGGCGCAGGGCTGCGGTGGATGCGATGGAAAAATCCGGCATGGATGTGCTGGACATTCCATCATTTTTGCGGAAACAGGCGGATTAGAAGCGGGAATTAAAAACCAAGTCAAATGTTGGGCCAGATTTAGCTAAAATCCCGAATCTTGATTCCTAGGCATCGATCTTGGGCAGGGCTGTGTTAAAATTATTATTATGATGTCAGTGCTCAAAACAGCGATGGTCAAACAGCGCACCTTAAAGAATTCCATCAGCGTGACAGGAGTCGGCTTGCATAGCGGAGAAAAGGTCACGCTGGGTTTACGTCCAGCTCCGGCCAACACAGGCATCGTGTTTCGCCGAGTGGATGTAAAGCCGGTCGAGCAGATTCGTGCGCAGGCAGTGCTGGTCAACGATACACGTTTGTCAACTTGCATGGAGCAGAACGGCGTGAGAGTTGCTACCATCGAACACCTGATGTCGGCGCTGGCAGGCTTGGGTGTGGACAACGCATACGTTGATCTGGATAGTCCGGAAACGCCTATCATGGACGGTAGCGCCGGAACATTCGTTTTTCTGCTGCAATCGGCAGGAATCATTGAACAATCCGCAGCCAAAAAATTCATTCGCATCCTAAAGACCATAGAAGTGAAGCAGGGCGACAAATGGGTGCGTTTCGAGCCATACAACGGATATAAATTGACCTTTACGATCAATTTCGCCCATCCGGTGTTTGCCAATACCGGGCAACATGTCACCGTGGATCTGGGCGAGCATTCATATATTCACGACATCAGTAGGGCGCGCACCTTCGGTTTCATGCAGGATGTCGAAAACATGCGTGCTCAGGGGCTGGCATTGGGCGGTAGCTTGGATAATGCCATCGTAATGGACGATTACCGGGTGTTGAATGCCGATGGATTGCGCTTCGAGGATGAATTCGTAAAACACAAGGTGCTCGATGCAATCGGCGACCTCTATTTACTGGGATATCCATTGATTGGCGCTTTCTCCGGCTACAAGTCCGGACATGCCTTGAATAACGCTTTGTTGCGCGAGCTGCAGGCAGATGAACAAGCTTGGGAATTTGTCACATTTGACAGTATTGAGGAAGCGCCTGCGTTTCTGCGGCTGCAATTACAATCAGCCTAATCCGTAAATGAAGAATCGTTCCCGTCCTCAAAATCAAATAATAACTTTCACAGCACTTCAATCCGTCGCGCCACACGGCGTTTGTTGTTCCCTGAGAACATAGTCACCCCTTCGAATGCTATCCAAGTCATGATTCTTTACGCCGCCACGATTCTTGTTTCAAGCTTCCTGCTGTTTCTGGTGCAACCCATCATAGCCAAGCAGATTCTGCCCTGGTTCGGCGGTAGTGCGGCGGTATGGACCACCTGTCTGGTGTTTTTCCAGTTGGCTTTACTTGCAGGGTACGCTTATTCGGATATTTCCAACCGGATGCTGAAACTTAAGATGCAAAGCACAATCCATATCTTGCTGCTGCTGGTGAGTCTTGCCGCGCTGCCGATCGTGGCTGCCGCGGGCTGGAAACCGGTTGGTAGCGAAGACCCGCTGTGGCGCATTCTGGGCATGTTGTTTGTCACCATTGGTCTTCCATATTTCATGTTGTCCACCACTGCGCCGCTGATCCAGTCCTGGTTCGCTCGCGAACATGCTGATCCCAAGATTGCTGAGCGTGTTTACCGTTTTTTCGCTCTGTCCAACCTTGGCGCCATCCTAGGGTTGCTTGCCTATCCTTTCGCCATCGAGATGTGGGTCTCAACGCATACCCAAGCCATAGGCTGGAGCATCGGTTACGCGTTTTTTGCACTGCTTTGTATTGGCAGTGCGTGGCGTGCGCGGCGTCTGACTGATGCGCCAGCAGTTGAACCGGCAGAAATGACGAAGCCGTTGTTTGATGCACTGCCTGTTCAGCAGATACAGTCATCAGCAAGTTCTGCCCCTGATGCAAAGGATTATGTTTTATGGTTTACGCTCGCCGTACTCGCCTCAATGATGCTGCTGGCGGTGACCAATCACATCACGCAAAACGTAGCATCGATCCCGTTCATGTGGGTGCTGCCGCTGACGATATATTTGATATCGTTCGTGTTGTGTTTCGAGGGTCGCGGCGGGAAGGGTTTTTATATCCGCAAATTCTGGCTGCTACCGACGCTAATCATGATTTGCCTGATGGCTTGGGGCATCACCGCGAAATACGGTTTTCTGGAAATTGACTTCGCGATCCCGCTTTATTGCGCCGGGCTGTTTCTGGTATGCATGTTCTGCCATGGCGAGCTGGCGGCAAGCAAGCCGGCAACAAGTTTCTTGACACGCTTCTACCTGATTCTTTCACTGGGAGGTGCTGCCGGCGGCATGTTTGTCGGTCTCGTCGCCCCTAAACTTTTTGCTGCATACTGGGAATTGCCGCTGGGGCTCGGTGCGCTGGCACTGATAGCGCTGGTGTTGACCATGCACCATTTCGTTAATATGGGGAAGCGGTCGGTTTTTGTGGTGGCACCGCTGGCGGCAGTGGCGAGCTTGATCGTCGTGATTTATTTTGCATATGACTATAGCTGGCTATTGAAGGAAGGGGGCACGATTCATTCGGTCCGGAATTTTTATGGCCGGTTGAGTGTCAAGCAATTGGGTTACAGTGAAACCAACCCGGATACTCGCCGCATGTTGATGCACGGCACAATCGTGCATGGCAAGCAATACATCTATGCCCCATATCGCCGTGTCACCACCAGTTATTACACTGAAAATTCAGGTATCGGCATGGCTTTAGCGCACTTCCATCAGGGCCCGCAACGTATTGGCGGAGTGGGAATGGGAGTGGGAACGATAGCCGCCTATGGCAAGCAGGGAGACTTGTATAAATTCTACGAGATCAATCCTAAAGTGATCGAGATTGCAGGCAATTTTTTTTACTTTCTTAACGAAAGCCCTGCGCAAATACAGATCGCCATGGGAGATGCTCGCCTAGTCTTGGAGCGGGAACGCCCGCAGCAATTCGACGTACTGGCCATAGATGCTTTTTCCGGCGATGCCGTCCCTGTGCATCTGGTTACCCGCGAGGCGCTTGCGGTATATTTGAAGCACATAAAGCCTGATGGGGCGGTAGCCTTCCATGTTACTAGCCGTTATTTGCGCTTGGCGCCGGTAATAAAGCAACTGGCGAACGAGGTCGGCTATGAAACCGTGATGATCGCCGACAGCTCGGATGACAATCCCTATGCTTCGGATAGCGACTGGGTGATTGTCACGCGTAACCAAGGTTTCTTGAGCGATCCGGCAGTAGTGAAAAAGCGCACAGTGATCGAGTCGGTTGCGGGCATGAGAACTTGGACCGATGATTTCAGCAATCTTTTCCAGATACTCAAGTAAGACATGCAGAAACGATAAATTTCGACACGGCATCTACTTGATATACAAGGAGTAATTTTTTCTGGGCAACGCAGTATTGTGACGAAGCGGGGTAAGCTGGCAATTCGCGAAGCGGATGTTTGCAAATTTGGATTATTTAGAAGTGCCCATAAGGTGATCGATTACAAGGCAACCCATGCTAGTCTTGCGCCTACTGATGATCATAATTGCCCTGCTGCTGGTGTTGAGCGGCGGGGCGTATATATTCACGCGCGACCACCGTTATCTCACATTTGCCTGGCAGACGCTACGTTTCACGATATTTCTGTTGTTTGTTGTTGCATTACTGTTCGTGCTTGAGCGCTATGTGCTGATGGGTTGGCGAATTTTGCTCTAGCATCCCGTCGAACTTTATGAATCGAATGAATTCGACAGGCTGCTAACCCTTGTTTTTCGTCATCCTGGATAGGGTGGCTTTAAGCGGTGAGTTGTCCAGGCCCAGACTGAATTCATTTAATGCGTTCTGGGCGGTAACGCTGAGCGCGCGCGGGCGTGATCTGGATGGGTTGCGATCGAAGGAAACTTGCACCTTTACCCGGATTCCGCTAATCTCGCAGCCCCTGCTTTGCAACTTGACAACCAATTCTGGAGCAAGATGACGTAGTTTGGCAGCGATGGTGGAGTTGGCCACTGCGATGCTGAGTGAGCCCAGTTGCAGTCCCAGCACTTGGAGGGATTGCACAAGCTGGGGAGGCGCTACACATATGATGTGCTGCTGCAAGGCTGACAGGGTTTGAACCCGGTCCAGTAGCGGACGAAGTTCTTGAGCGCTGCTTAATAGTGAGTTGAGTCGTTGCGCCACAAGGTTAGATTTATACAGGAAGGGGGAAAGATGAATATTATTCTAGTTTCCAGTCGTTTGGCAAAGACCCGCAGTATTACGCTGAACGGATGGCAAATCCTGTTTTTGATGCTGCTGCTGTCTGGATTGATGCTGGGCGCGGCATTTGCCATGCAATACTCGCTGGTGCGTTTTGCACCGGACGTGCTGGGTGAAGGGATGCGCACATTGTTATCCAAGGCATATATCGAGGAGCGGCAAAAACAACAATCCAATCTGTTTAGCAGTCTGGATACCATGGCGAGCCGCATCGGACAGATGCAGTCGCAGGTGCAGCGGCTGGATGCGCTGGGAGTTCGCCTGGCCAAGCTGACCGGGATGAAGCCGGGTGAATTCCAGTTTGACCAGATTCCCGCACAAGGTGGACCGCTGGTGATATTGCCGACGCAGCAAATGTCGGTGAACATTTTGGATCAGCAGCTGAACAGATTAACGCAGGTGGTCAATGATCGCAGCGATAAATTGATGGCGCTCGAAACCATGTTGTTGCAGAATCAATTGAGCCGCAAATTACTCCCATCCATCCCGCCCGTTACCGTGGGCTGGTATTCATCTAACTTTGGCTGGCGCATAGACCCATTTACCGGTGCTAACGCAATGCACGAAGGGGTGGATTTCATGGTGGACGAAGGAACAGCGATTCATGCTTCGGCTGGTGGCGTAGTGGCCTTTGCGGCCAGTCACCCCCAGTATGGTAATATGGTAGAGATCGATCACGGCAATGAGATCATCACGCGCTACGCGCATGCTTCGAAATTATTGGTGAAGGTGGGTCAAGTAGTGAGACGCGGAGAGAAGATTGCCGAGGTGGGAAGTACCGGGCGGTCTACTGGCAATCACTTGCACTTTGAAGTCCGCTATCAGGGCATCGCACAGAACCCCGTGCGCTTCCTGCAAAAAACCTCCAGTTAACAGAGACGGCTGTGGAAAGGGTGAGGTGAAGGATTGCCTCACCCTTTATTATTTGTAATTGAGAAAAACTAAACATGATTTCCAGTTTGCTGAAAAGTATCTTCGGTAGTCGCAATGACCGCTTGCTCAAGGGATACCGTGCCACCATCCAATCGATTAATAAGCTGGAATCCGAAATCGCCAAATTGAGCGATGCTGAATTACGCCAGAAAACTGACAATTTCAAGCAGCGTTTTGAGCAGGGCGAATCGCTGGATGCATTGCTGCCAGAGGCCTTTGCGGTGGTGCGCGAAGCCAGTTCGCGTGTGCTGGGTATGCGGCACTATGATGTGCAACTCATTGGCGGGATGGTTCTGCACTACGGCAAGATTGCCGAAATGCGCACCGGTGAAGGCAAGACGCTGATGGCAACATTGCCGGCTTACCTGAATGCGATATCCGGAAAGGGTGTGCATGTCGTTACCGTGAATGACTATCTGGCCAGCCGTGACGCGGAGTGGATGGGCAAGTTGTATCGTTTTCTTGGATTGTCGGTGGGTGTAATTCTATCGCAGATGCAGTCAGGCGATAAACAGGCGGCCTATGCCGCCGACATCACTTACGGCACCAATAACGAATTCGGATTCGATTACCTGCGTGACAACATGGCGACACAGGTTGTCGATCGTTTCCAGAGGCCGCTCAATTACGCCATTGTGGACGAGGTGGACTCCATCCTGATCGACGAGGCGCGTACTCCGCTGATCATTTCCGGTCAGGCCGAAGATAACGTCGACATTTATGTGCGCATCGATAAACTGGTGCCACAACTGGTACGCAAGGCGGGTGAAGAAGATGCGGATGGCCCGGGCGACTTCAGCGTGGAAGAAAAGAACCATCAAATTCTGCTGACCGAGTCCGGTCATGAACATGCGGAGAACATGCTTGTGCAGGCGGGGCTGCTGCCAGTTGGCGGCAGTTTGTACGATCCCGCGAATATTACCCTGATACACCATCTGTATGCTGCATTGCGAGCACACAATCTTTATTTTCGAGATCAGCATTATGTGGTGCAGGATGGCGAGGTGGTGATCGTCGATGAATTTACCGGTCGTTTGATGGCCGGACGCCGCTGGTCGGATGGGCTGCATCAGGCGGTGGAAGCAAAGGAAGGGGTGCCGATCCAGAAAGAGAACCAAACGCTGGCATCGATCACATTCCAGAATTACTTCCGCCTCTATCACAAACTGGCCGGCATGACCGGTACTGCGGATACTGAGGCCTACGAATTTCAGCAAATATACAGCCTGGAAACCGTTATTATCCCGCCGCATCGTCCGACCATTCGCAACGATATGATGGACAAAGTATATCTCACCGCCAAGGAAAAATATCGTGCCGTAATGGAAGACATCAAGGATTGCTACGAGCGCGGCCAGCCAGTGCTGGTGGGGACGACCTCGATTGAGAATTCCGAGTTGCTGGCGCAGTATCTGGAGAAAGAGCGTATGCCGCATCAAGTGCTGAATGCCAAGCAGCATGCGCGTGAAGCCGAAATCATCGCCCAGGCCGGTCGGCCCAAGATGGTGACCATCGCCACCAACATGGCGGGTCGCGGCACAGACATCGTGCTGGGCGGCAATGTCGAAAAGCAGATCGAGCTGGTCCGTGAGGATGCCGGCATGGATGAGACTGCCAAGCAGCAGCGTATCGATAAGCTGAAAACCGAATGGCGGCAGTTGCACCAGCAGGTGCTGGACAGCGGCGGTTTGCATATCATCGGAACGGAGCGGCATGAATCACGCCGTGTGGATAACCAGTTGAGAGGGCGCTCCGGGCGTCAGGGCGACCCGGGCTCCAGCCGATTCTACCTGTCGCTGGAAGATCCGCTGCTACGCATTTTTGCCTCTGATCGTGTTGCGGCGATCATGAACAGATTCAAAATGCCGGAAGGAGAGGCGATCGAGCATAGCTGGGTGACGCGTGCGATAGAAAACGCGCAACGCAAGGTTGAGGCACGCAACTTTGATATGCGCAAACAGATTCTTGAATACGATGATGTGGCCAACGACCAGCGCAAGGTGATCTACCTGCAGCGCAGCGAGTTGCTGGAGAGCGTGGATATATCCGAAACCATCCAGGCAATGCGGGAAAGCGTGCTGGAAGACACCATCAGCATGTCCATTCCTCCGCACTCCATGGAAGAGCTATGGGATGTTCCCGCCTTGGAAAAGGTTTTGGCTGCCGAGTTTCGTCTGGAATTGCCGTTGGTGAGTTGGCTGGAGCAGGATAAACAGCTGAACGAGGAAAGTTTGCGAGCTCGCATCAGGGAGCAGGCCCTGCTGCAATATCAGGCAAAAGTCGAGCTGGTGGGTACGGAACCCATGCATCATTATGAGCGTGCGATCATGCTGCAAAGTTTGGACGTACATTGGCGTGAACATCTGGCTGCGCTGGATCATCTGCGCCAAGGCATACATTTGCGCGGATATGCGCAAAAGAACCCCAAGCAAGAATACAAGCGCGAAGCCTTCGAACTGTTCGCTATGATGCTGGATGCGATCAAGCGCGAAGTGACGCAAGTGCTGATGACCGTACAGGTGCGCAGCGAGCAGGATGTCGAGCTGGCAGAGGCACCCCCCCCTGCACCAGGAAATGTGCAGTATCATCACTCCGGTTATGACGAGGCGCTGGGACGGTCAACCGATGAGGAGCATAAGCCGTTTGTGCGCGATGGACAGAAGGTGGGCCGCAATGACCCGTGTCCTTGCGGATCAGGCAAGAAATACAAGCAGTGCCATGGCAAGTTGAGTTAATTGATAAGGGAGAAAGTGATGTCTTTGATCATTGATACGCTGCAAACCTCGACGATTACCGAAGAATTGAGCGATGCCGAAGTAGTGATCCTTGCCAGCCTGTTCCAAGTACAGGATTTTAAAGGAGGTACTTTTATCGTCAAACAGGGTGACGAGCTTCCAGACAACCTATACATCCTTGCGCATGGCGATATCGAGGTAAAGTTCAAGAGTGGAACTCAGGAGTCCACTATACACATACTCAAGCCAGGTGATCTGGCGGGGATTATCAACTTCGTCGGCGGAGCGCAAAGCAGTGCGACTCTATATGCGGTTGGCGATACCAAGGTGTTGAGTCTAGAGCGATCCAAATTCGAAACGCTGATCAATTCCCATCCGATGATCGTTTACAAGGTGATGCGCGGTGTTGTGCGCAACGTGCATGGTATCGTGCGGCGGGTGAACAGCGAGACTGCCGAGTTAAGCAACTATATTTATCGCACGCGCGGCCGTTATTAGGCGGGTGGCAGGTAGCCTCTGGCTTGCGGCCGAGTTTTTGCTGCACTCAGCCTGCTGCAAGCCACCAATACTTGGAATTAGGACCCTTCATGCCTGTTAATCTTACACCGCCCGTAGCGGCACAACTGATGCCCATTGCGGGCGTTACTTTGGGTATTGCGGAAGCGAATATCAAGAGGTCAAATCGCAAGGATCTGCTGGTGATGCAGTTGTGCGATGGCGCACGGGTTGCTGGTGTGTTTACCAAAAACCGTTTCTGCGCCGCTCCGGTGATTGTTGCACGCGAACATCTCGCGCAAGCAGTTGGCATACGCGCACTGCTGATCAATACCGGGAATGCAAATGCCGGTACCGGCGAACAGGGGATGCAGGACGCACGTACCAGTTGCGCCGCGCTGGCCGGATTGCTCGGTTGCAAGGCTAATCAGATATTGCCATTCTCCACCGGAGTGATCATGGAGCCGCTGCCGGTGGAGAAGATCGCCGCCGGGATGCCAAGTGCTGTGGCGAACATGCGCGCAGATAATTGGCACGATGCGGCGCAGGCGATTATGACCACCGATATTGTCGCCAAGGCGATCTCCAAACAAGTGGCAATAGATGGCACGACTATTACCATCACCGGCATCGCCAAAGGCTCCGGCATGATCCACCCGAACATGGCGACCATGCTGGGCTTTATCGCTACCGATGCGGCGATCGCGCAACCGGTATTACAGGCGTTGGTCAGCGAAGCTGCCAACCGTTCGTTCAACTGTATTACCGTGGACGGTGACACATCCACCAATGACGCGCTGATGCTGATCGCTACTGGAAAAACTTCCCTGCCTGAAGTGAAGTCCGCCGACAGCAAAACCGGTAAGGCTTTGCAGGCAGCACTCACCGAAGTCGCGACTTGGCTGGCTCAAGCCATCGTACGCGACGGCGAGGGTGCAACCAAATTCATCACCGTGCGTATCGAGGGCGGCAACAATGAGGCTGAGTGCAGGCAGATTGGCTACGCGATCGCTCATTCACCGTTGGTCAAGACTGCATTCTTTGCGTCCGATCCCAATCTTGGGCGCATTCTTGCCGCCATCGGCTATGCGGGCATAGATGATCTGGATGTAAATGCCATCAGGTTGTACCTGGACAGCGTGTTGGTCGCTGAACACGGCGGGCGAGCCGCCAGCTATCGCGAGGAGGACGGCCAGCGCGTGATGCAGCAGAGCGACATCACAATACGCGTGGCGCTGAATCGCGGTGCAGCTGCCGCAACTTTATGGACTTGTGATTTTTCTTATGACTATGTGAAGATCAATGCGAGTTATCGCAGCTAAATTTTGTTTATATCAGGAGTATGAAAATGAATATCTGTATGAAAAATGCATTTCTGAAATTGATTCTGGTTGCGGCATCCCTTGCGGTTGCCGGGTGTGGCGATCAGGCACAGAAAGACGCCGCCAACTACAAGGCGGGCATCGAAGCCTATACCCAGGGAAATTATGCTGTTGCACTGGAAAAGTTGAAACCGGTTGCCGAGCATGGCAATGCGCAGGCACAAAACAAGCTCGGGGTGATGCACAGCCAAGGGCAGGGTGTTGCGCGAAATGACAGGGAAGCCGGGGTATGGTGGGGCAAGGCTGCCGAACAGGGGCATGTAGAGGCGCAGGAAAGCCTTGGCTTGCTGTATGCAAAGGGGCAAGGGGTTGCGCAGGATTGGGTTCAAGCGTACAAGTGGTTCAGCATAGCGGGAGCATCCGGAAAAGAAACAGCCTTGAATAACCAGAGAGTGATCGGGGTCCACATGTCTCCCGAAAAAATCGCCGAAGCGAATGCCTTGGCTCAGGAATGGCTGGAAAAGCACAAGAAATAGACGTTCTTGACTGGGGGCGTGCCTATCCAAAAGTGAATAAACAGGTGAAAGCTTGATGGATAAATTCGACCGCTTTCTTGAGCACGCCGAACGTCTGATGGAAAAGCTGGAGCGCATACTGCCCAAGTCTGCGGCAGGCAGCGCACCGGACTGGAGCGCCGCTCATGCGTTCCGCTGGGAACAGGGCAGGCTGGTACCGGTGCCGCACCCGCATCACATTGGTCTGAACGACCTGTTATTCATCGATAAGCAGAAACAGCTCATCGCGCAGAACACCAGGCAGTTCGTGCATGGCCGTCCGGCCAACAACGTGCTGCTCAGCGGCTCGCGTGGCACTGGCAAATCCTCGCTGGTCAAGGCGCTGCTCAACGAATACGCGCCTGAAGGTTTGCGCCTGATCGAAGTCGGCAAGCCGGCGCTGGCGGATCTGCCGCACATCATCGCGCTGGTTGCGGGCCGTCCGGAGCGTTTTATCCTGTATTGTGACGACCTCTCGTTCAACGCCGAGGAGCTTGGCTACCAGGCCCTCAAGGCTGCACTCGACGGTTCGCTGGTGGCGTTCTCGGACAACCTGCTGATCTACGCCACCTCCAACCGCCGCCACCTGATGCCGGAATCGATGCAGGATAATCTTGCGACCAAATATGTCGGCGACGAGATACATCCGGGGGAGAGTATCGAGGAAAAGATCTCTTTGTCCGAAAGATTCGGCTTGTGGGTATCGTTCTATCCTTTTTCCCAAGATGAATATCTGGATATTGTCGCACACTGGCTTAAACACTTTGGGGTGACCGGAGAGATGGATGAGGTTGCACGACAGGCGGCGTTGCAATGGAGTATTCAACGGGGTTCGCGCAGTGGGCGTGTGGCATGGCAGTTTGCGAGGGATTGGGCAGGGAAGCAATAATCCCCTCGCCCCTTGGGGGAGAGGGTTAGGGAGAGGGGTAAACCAAGTCAAAACCGCCGGGGGTAGCCCGGCAGCTAGTCACTTTCTTTTGCTTCGCCAAAAAGAAAGTAACCCAAGAAAAGGCGACCCCGGTTTGCCGCCGCTTCGTGGTACCCTGCGTTGCTCGACTGGTCAGGCGGCTGCGGAACTCGCGCTACGCGCTCAAACAGTCCTCGCCGAAATCCCCTGACCAGCCTCCGCTACTCGGCGGCGCACAGGGGAAGAAAAGCGAAAACCTTAAACCCGTATGGTGGGCAACAAGTTGCCCACCATACTGAGCTAGATAGGTAATACAATTCAACTCCGGTGCCTTGGTTTCCTGACCGCGTTAGTCGCTCCAATATTGAATTGCATTTACTTTAGAGTGGCTTGCAGAATGCCGTGCTTAATTCGGGCCCAAATATAACGTATTGGATAGAACCTTATTATGGACATCTCCACGATTATTATTACGTCAGTAATTACGTTATTAGTTACAGTTATTGCGGGGCTCATTGTTGAGTACTTTAAAAAAATAAAACCTAAGCTCGAATATTATATAACTGAGGCAATTCCCATTGAAATAAACGGAAATAAGGTTGGAGCGAATGCTTTCTATATTGAAAATCCGTCTTCAAGACCCGTAAAGGACTTAATTATAAAGATTAAGGCTGCAAATGCATCCATTAGAAATGGCGGGGTGAAATGCACTGTTGGCCTTGAATATAATCTTAAAGAAGAAGGGGATGCAGTACATATTTCTATACCGTTCCTTAAATTTAGGGACTATCTATCCTTCACTTCAGTTGTTGAAGGGCGCTTTATCCCAAAGATTCCAGAAGTATCAATAAGATCTCCCGACAACTACAAACTTATCAATGCCGCTGATATATCTTCAAATCGATTTAGCATGAGTCGTTTTGTTCCAGCTTTTGTGGCATCGTTGGTTGTTGCAATATCCTTAGGATTTGCTGGGAGCTCGATTCTTGGCGTAAGGGGTGAACAGGGCACCAATCTGGAATTAGCAGCATCACTAGTTGGCTTGCCAGAACTTGCGAAAACATACATGTCGAATAGCGGCATTATGTATGTCAACCAAGGCGCATATGTATACACACTGGCAAAATCTACAAACAGCATCGAAGATCGCAGAAAACTTAAACTTTTTCTAATTCAAGTTATGAAAATTGCTGACCATATGGCTTCAGAAAGCGAGGCGGAATTGTGTTTTTTTGTGGGCAAAATATCTTTATTGCTAGTAGAAGATGCGGACGCTGAAAGTTGGTTTAAAAAATCACAAGAGAAAAGTAAATCTGAATTCCAATTTTTACAATCTATATTCCATGATGAGCAGACTTTAATTGTTCAATCAAAAAAATCAGCAAATCTTACCCGTTAACTTCATCGATCTAAAAAGTCCGCGTAGGTCAATAACCAACAAGCATTACGCCGTAAGTGCCTCATCCGGTGCGATGCGTTATGCTTATTGCACCCTGCAAAATCTAAATTACGGTTTTGATTTTAAGGTTTTGGAATTTCGCTTTTCATCCCCTGATCGAGGGTACCCCGCAGGGGCGACAACACACTGCGCAGCAGTATGTTGCGGCGAAGGCTAACCTTCAGGTTATGCCGAAGCCACAAACCGGGGTCGCCTTTTCTTTGGCTACTTTCATTTTGGCGAAGCAAAAGAAAGTAGTTTGCTGCCGGGCAACCCCCGGCGATGTTGATTTTGATTTGGCCTGAAAGATTGTATTGAGCAATTCAAACGAAAATACCAAAATCGTCGAAGTCGCCGCCGCTGTCCTTCAAAAACCCGACGGGTCATTCCTGTTAGCCCAACGTCCCCCCGACAAAATCTGGGCCGGCTATTGGGAATTCCCTGGCGGCAAGATCGAGCCCGGCGAAACTCCTTACCATGCGCTGGTGCGCGAGTTGCGTGAGGAGCTGGGCATCACCGTGACAACATCCTATCCGTGGGTGACTCGCGTGTACACCTATCCCCATGCGACGGTGCGGCTGAATTTCTTTCGCGTGACGGCGTGGAGTGGCGACTTGCATCCACATGAGGGACAGCAATTTTCTTGGCAACGCATGCCGGTTATATCTGTGTCGCCAGTGTTGCCTGCCAACGCGCCCTTCCTGCGAGCACTGTCGTTGCCAGTCCTGTATGCGATCAGTAACGTGGCCGAGTTGGGTGAGCAGGAGTTCATGCGGCGGATGGAGGCCGCGCTGCGCAACGGTTTGCGGATGGTGCAGCTGCGCGAGAAGGATTATTCCCGTGCGGCGCTGCGCGCGCTGGCGCTGAAGATGCAGCCTTTGATACGTCGCCATGATGCGCGGCTGATGATTAATGCCGATATTGATTTGGTGCAAGAGATCGGTGCGGATGGGTTGCAGTTGACGGGTGCACAGCTTGCCGAGTTAAGTGCGCGTCCCGCTGTGGATTGGTGTGGAGCCTCTTGCCACAGTGCCGAGGAGTTGCGCCGCGCCGAAGCGCTGGGTTGCGATTTCGCATTGCTTTCTCCGGTGCTGGCCACGCAGTCGCATCCGGGTGCGTCGCATCTGGGCTGGGAAAGGTTTTCGGCGATCGTTGCGGGTTCATCCATCCCGGTGTATGCGCTGGGCGGTTTGACGCATGACGACATGCACAGCGCGTGGCAGCATGGCGCACATGGCATCGCCTTGCTGCGTCAGGCTTGGTGATTCCGGGCTCATTCCAGCACTGATACTGCGTGTCTCCCTGCTTGCTTTCCTAGATTGGGGAATATCTTGTTCGCTGTTCTCTATATTTAGGAAATTCATACAGGAGCCAATATGAGCGGGAGCGGATATTTTATGAATAAACAACCAGATATGCCATGCCATTCGGCGTATGGCGCAATAATTGCTTATGACCCAATACGAGTGCTGTACTCAAAGCAATGGAGGAAAAATGAAGTATTTTCTCGCTTGTCTGATCATTCCAGCCGTACCTGTCCTGCTCATTGCTGTTTTTGGGATCGGCGCTCTGTATTTTGGCGTGACTAATTTGATGGAACGGGGGTGGGCAGCAAAAAAATCCCCGCAAGACCCCGCATTTCACCAAGTAGTCTTATTGTGAAACGAGTCTGGAGATCCAGTTCGAGTTTCGTGTAACCACATAATTAAAAAATAATCCGCAGCAAGCCAGTGTGTATTAACTGTGCCCCCAAAGCTGCGGGCTCTTGCCCCATGGGAGGGGATTTGCCCATTGATAAACACCTTAAGAATAAGTTTCTACAGGTAGTTTATACAAAATGGTAGTTAAGAGTTAAATATGAACCGCTCTGATTTAATCGCACGCTTGGCCGAGCTACAACCTCAACTTCAAATCAAAGATGCTGAGCTTGGAACCAAAGTAATCATAGATGCCCTGTCCAATACGCTATCAAATGGTGGACGTGTCGAGGTACGCGGCTTCGGCAGCTTTTCTCTGAATTACAGACCTCCTCGCACTGGACGCAATCCTAAAACTGGTGCACAGGTGAAAGTGCTCGCGAAATATGTGCCCCACTTCAAGGCAGGAAAAGATCTCAAGGAGCGAGTAAGTGAAAGAAAGTAGCAATACCAGTTCCTCTAGTCATAATATTTATGCCTTGATTTTAGCTTTGAGCTTGGTGCCGCTGGCTGGAGATGCGCAAGCCAAGTTTGTTGCGGGCATGAATGCCCGGCAGTTGTCTCAGGAGGTGAAGGTGTGGCTTAAATCGGGCAATTCTCTGGATGCGATTGCCAAGGAGGCTCATGATGCTGGTTTGAATTCCGGACATGTTGCGTCTAGCTTGATTGAATCTGGGCAAAATCCTGCGGCAGTCGTTGCGGCACTGATTAAAATTGATCCCAATGCAGCTAGGTTGATCACGGTGGCTGCATTGACCAAGAAGCCAGCCCAGGCTTCTGCGATTACAGCAGCAGCGATTTCTGCAGCCCCACAGCAAAGCCGAGCGATCATTCTAGAAGCACTGACTGTGCCCGATGTGAATCCTTCCGATGTGCTGGCAGCGACAGCATCTGGTGGGAGTCGTGACAAGTAAGAGCCATTAAGAAGATCGGTTGTGTGCACTTCAGAATATAGGACGCTTCTGAAAATCCACATTTCATCCCGCTGATGAAGCTATTAGCCATTCGGCCAAGTTGTCAAACGACAACCGCCAAGACGTTGGGTGTGCCGCATAACAGCAGAGGGAAGCAGGCAATCCTCGTGGCGGATACCAGCAAAAAATTTCTTACTTGCATATCATCCAAATGCGGTGCCACAGAAATTTTTTGCGTGCCTTGCATTCGGACGAGCCGTGTTTTTTAGAAGCACCCTGTAATTTATTAATAGCTGTTTTAGAAATGGTTCTTTACATAACAGCCAAGCAGGATCGTGTCATTTTCAGATGTTCTCGTGTGATGCGCATTGCGCATTCCGGTATATGTGCCGGGCAGTTTGACACATGACAAGATACACACAGCTTGGCAGCATGATGCGCATGGAGTTTTCTTGTTGTGTTAACTTTGGTGAGGCGGCTGGGTGAATTCCTGCTCGTCATTGTCTGCCGGCTTGGCCACGCGATACTCCTCGTTTGCCCAACGTCCGAGATCGATCAGTTTGCAGCGTTCGCTGCAGAATGGCCGAAAGCGATTACGGGTGTCCCACTGATGCTCTCTTCCGCATTGCGGACAGGTCACGATGGGTGGAGGGTTGGGCGGCATGATCAGGCCAGAGTGCAAAAGGTCATTTCGAATGGTACGTCTTGCTCGAACAGTGTGGATTTCGCGGCATAGTCGGCAGCGATGAAGCGGATGTTGATGGCATATTTGTTGGCGCTGACTTCGGGTATGCACGCCAGGTCCCTGCTCAGGGTGATGCGCAATATCTGCGCGACACGCCCTCCCTGCATTTGCTGAAAAGTTCCCTGATGTGCGGTGAACTGAAGAACCTTGCCGTTTTCGCGCAACAGACGCAGGATGATCTTCATCCCTGCGTGTATAGGCAGGAATTGAGTCAGCCAATTGCGCAGGCTTTCGCGCCGCAGGTTGGCATCCTGTTGTCGCCAATAGTGATAGGAGGGAATGTCGAATTCGCATGTGCCTCCCGGCATGATGGAGCGCTGCTTGATGTTCATTAGCCATTCATTTTCGCGCAGCCGCTGGCCGATTTTTCCGGTTGAGGCATGCAGGTCTGCAGCAGCCTTGTCGATCTCGGCAAGGATCGCTTTCAGCGCATCTTCGAAAATCGCGGGATTGTTATGCAGGCTGGAAAGGGCGCGTTTCTGGCGTTCCAGCTCCTGCAACAGTTCAGACTTCAAGTCGGCCCGGCAAGCCACTTCCAGGATCTCAAACAAAGTGATCAGCGCAGAGTGGTGATCCATGCTGCTTTCCTGCTTGGTGAAATGATCCATTCGTACGAACAAATCCTCCAGGCGCAGCAGGGTGCGCACCTTTTCATTGAGTGGAAATTCGTAGCTGATCACGCTGTCATTATCCGCTTAAATGTTGTGGGAGGCCGGTAGATAACGATATATTGAATAACCTCGTATCGTCAATCGGATAACCGGACGAAAGTTTTTTTTCTGGCGTTATCTTGGTTCGCGAGGTTAGCCAGGTATTGTTCGTGCAGTTTGGCCACTTGTTTGGCCAGGTTATCCATGTCCGCATCGTTGTGGATCACGTCGTCTGCCAGTTTTAAGCGCTCTATGCGTGTTGTTTGCAGCGCGATAACTGTACGCACTTCCGTTTCGCTCATGCGATTGCGCGCGATAACGCGGGAAAATTGGCTGGCCTCAGGGCAATCTACCACCAGTATGCGTTGAACAAGTTGCCGGAACGCAGGGCTTTCCGGCAGCAATGGCACGACGATGATGATGTAGGGCTTGTTAAGCAATTGCTGCAATTGGTTCTTGGTCTGCTCGAGTATCAGGGGGTGCAGGATCGATTCCAGCAGATGTTTTGCAGAGGAAACAGAGAAAATCAGCGTGCGCATTCTTGTCCTGTTCAACGATCCATCGTCCGCGATGTACTCATTGCCAAATGTTTTCCGGATTGCCGGGATGGCCGTACCTCCGGCTAGCGTCAGGCGGTGTGAGATCACATCCGTGTCGATAATACCCGCGCCAAGTTTTGCGAACAGGTCGGCAGCAGTGCTTTTGCCGCAACCGATTCCGCCGGTGAGGCCGACTATAAGTTTTTCCTGAGCTGGGTCGAAGGAACTCATGGGGTTGAAAGCAGTTGCAGATATTTCTGTGTCAGTGATTGTCCCCAGAACAGTGCGACCAGCCCTCCGCCGGCGAGGTAAGGGCCGAACGGGATGGGGGTGTTGCGGCCATGTTTGAAAGCTACGATCAGAATAATCCCGACCGCCGCGCCTACCAGCGAGGATAGCAGTATGATCAGTGGCAGCATTTGCCAGCCCATCCACGCACCCATTGCCGCGAGCAGTTTGAAATCGCCATAGCCCATGCCTTCTTTGCCAGTGGTGAGTTTGAACAACCAATACACGCTCCACAGCGCGAGATAACCGATCACCGCACCGATCACTGCGCTGGGCAAATCGGTGTAGATGTCGTACAGGTTGAATAGCAATCCCGCCCAAAGCAGCGGTAAAGTGATGTCGTCTGGCAGCAACTGGGTGTCGAAATCGATAGCCGTGAGAGCCAGCACTGCCCAGACGAACAGCAGCGCACCGGCTGCAGCCCATCCGAATCCAAAGTGCCAGGCGGTATACGCACACAACAACCCGCTTGTTGATTCGATGACCGGATAGCGCGGGGAGATCGCCGCGCCGCAGCCCCTGCACTTGCCACGCAACAGCAGATAACTTACTACAGGGATGTTTTCCCAAGCGCTGATCGCATGATTGCAGTGCGGACAGGCAGAATGCGGGACAAAGAGATTGTAAGGTTTGTTGTGACCAGGGATTTTGCTGTTATCCCCATGGAGCAGTTCCGCACATTGTTGCTGCCAGCCTTGTTCCATCATCTTCGGCAAACGATGGATCACTACATTTACAAAGCTGCCAACCATTAAGCCTAACAGTGTACATACAAGAACAAATGAAAGTGGTGATGCCTGAAGAAGCTCCAGAAGGTTCATTGGATCAGGGTAAAGGTGAAAAGCAAAAAATTAAACAAAATTGGCAGCGGAGTTGGCATTTCGCCTTTTTCTGGCTGAGAAGCTGCATCGCGTTTTATGCTTTGCTGGCACATCAGACTGCTTCGCCCATCTTGAAGATTGGCAGATACATCGCAATCACCATGCCGCCAATCAGCGTGCCGAGCACTACCATGATGATGGGTTCCATCAGGCTGGAAATAGCCGATACCGCATCATCCACCTCAGCCTCGAAGAAGTCGGCCACCTTGCTGAGCATGGAATCCAGTGAACCGGCTTCTTCACCGATGGTACACATTTGCAACACCATGCTCGGGAACAAACCGGTATTCTGCATTGAGGAGGTCAGGCTGCTACCGGTACTCACTTCGCGCTGTATGGCTTTGGTGGCATCGTAATACACGACATTGCCTGCCGCCCCGGCGACCGAATCGAGCGATTCGACCAACGGGACGCCGGCAGCGAACATCGTGGCAAGCGTCCGTGTCCAGCGGGCGATGGCGGCCTTGCGGATTAGTTCACCAAAAATGGGCAATTTCAGCATTAACTTATCCATGGCATCTTGCACTTTTTTGCTGCGTTTCCAGAAATAGAAGAAGATGTAAAGGCCCCCGCCGATGCTGCCGAAGATCAGATACCAATAGGTCACAAAAAAATCGGAAATGTTCATGAGTACCAGAGTCGGCGTTGGGAGGGTCGCGCCAAAGCCAGAGAACAGCTCCTTGAACGAAGGAATTACGAAGATCATGATCACCGCAGTGATGATGAACGCCACCACGATAATGGAAATCGGGTAGAACAGGGCCGACTTGATCTTGCTTTTGAGGGCTTGGGTTTTTTCCATATAGGTGGCCAGACGATCCAGCAGGGCATCCAGAATACCCGCTGCTTCACCGGCGCCGATCAGGTTGCAAAACAGGGCATCGAAGTACAGCGGATACTTCAAAAATGCCTTCTGCAAGCTGCTGCCGGTTTCAACATCGGATTTGATGTCGAACAACAGCCTTGCGACCGATGGATTGCTGTGTCCTTTGCCGACGATATCGAAAGCCTGCAATAGCGGTACGCCCGATTTCATCATGACGGCAAGCTGGCGGGTGAAAAGCGTGATGTCCTTGGAAGTGATAGCCTTGCCACTGGTTTTCTGCTTCTTAATTTTTGTGACGGAGATACCTTGGCGGCGCAGATGGGCAGATACAATCGCTTCGCCGGCTGCGCGCATCACGCCCTTGGCTAACTTGCCGGCCTTGTCTTTCCCTTCCCAGCTATAAGAGTACTCTTTTGCTTTCTTTTCGGTTTTTGGCGCAACAGCCATATCGTCTTCCCTTGTCACTCACGGAATGCTGGGGGGCATGATGCCGAGCTTTAAGCATCTTGTAAAGCGAGTGAAAAAATCCTGCTGTGCGCCAAGCGCATGTTGCTGCGTTAAAGACACTTGGCTGCCATGAATCATTCGGCTGTGCGGGGGAAAACTTGAGCCACCTTCACAATGCGGTCTTGGGTCTGAATGATCTCAATCGGATAGCCGGCGATTTTCAGGCTGGTGCCAGCCTCCGGAATGTCTTCGAGATGCTCCAGAATCAGTCCATTAAGCGTTTTCGCGCCCTCCAGCGGCAAATGCAGCCCCAATTTGCGATTTAGTTCACGCAAGCTGCTGCTGCCTTCCAGCAGAAAACTGCCATCCGGGTGGCGCAAAAACTTTCCTGTTTGCTGAGGGGACTGCGTGGTGAATTCACCGACTATTTCTTCAAGAATGTTCTCAAGTGTTACCAACCCGAGTAACTCACCGTATTCATCCACCACCAGCCCCAGCCGAGTATGACGTTCCTGGAACTGCTGCAACTGTTTGAGCAGCGGCGTGTCGGATGGAATGAAATAGGGCTCATGGAGTATTGCGCGCAACTGGGCAATGTCCAGCTTCGCCTCCAGCAACAGGGATGGCACACGCTTGAGATGCAGGATGCCAATTACGTTGCTGGGCGTGTCGGCATACACTGGCAACAGCGTGTGATGGCAAGTGATTATTTGCTGGCGCAATTCGCCTGCGTCCGCGTTGATATCCAAGGCTTCGATCTGATTGCGCGGGATCATTACGTCGTTAACGGTGATGCGCTCCAGATCGACAAGGTTCAGCAACATCTTCTGGTGTTTGCGCGGCAGGAAATGTTCGGCATCCAGTACTAGTCCACGCAATTCTTCCAGTGTCACCTTTTGTTTGCTTTGATCGGTCTGAATCTTGACGCGCAACAAACGCAGAAAGACTTTTACAATGGCGGTGGCTACCGAGACTACCGGGTGAAACAAGGTAATGAGCGGTGCGAGCAAATAACCGGAGGGTAGTGCAATGCGCTCCGGATAACTGGCGGCAATAATCTTGGGCATGATTTCACTGAATACCAGCAGAATAAAAGTGATTGTCAGGGTGCCGAGCAGCAAGGCCAGTTCGCTGGCGCCAAACAGACGCAGTACGAGGATGTTGGTGACGGCAGCCGCCGCGACGTTGAGCAGGGTATTGCCGAACAGGATTGAACCAAGCAGCCGGTCAATTTTGGCCAGAAGCCGGGAAGTCAGTTTGGCACTTTTGCTGCCTTTGCGGATCAGGTTGTTGAGGCGGTAGCGGTTGATTGCCATCATGGAAGTTTCGGCTGCGGAAAACCATGCTCCCAGCATCAACAGCAGCAGCAATGCGCCAAACAGCGTACCTAGAGAAATGTCGTCCAATGTGATGTCCTGGTAATTGAGATGCCGGGTGATGCTGTTGCCGGAAATGGTGTGCGAGAGGATTGCGGGTGTCAAGCAACCCGGCGGTTGCTCAGAACCATCAGCAGTACGCCGGCTATTACCATAGGCAGACTCAGCCATTGACCCATGCTCATACCCAAAGATAATAGCCCGAGAAAATCATCCGGCTCACGGGTGAATTCGACCAGAAAACGGAAGCTGCCATAGCCGATCAGGAACAAGCCGGAAATTGCACCGACTGGACGAGGTTTGCGTACATACAGCCAAAGCAGCGCAAACAGCAACACGCCTTCCAGCGCGAATTCATAGAGCTGCGAGGGGTGGCGGGACATGCCATCCACCGTTGGAAACACCATCGCCCAAGGGACGTCGCTGGGACGTCCCCACAATTCGCCATTGATGAAATTGCCAAGCCGTCCAAAAGCGAGGCCGGGTGGCACCAACGGCGCAATGTAATCTGTAATGAGCAGCCATGTGAGTTTGCGCCGGTGAGCAAACAACATCATCGCGATGAGTACGCCGAGAAAACCGCCGTGGAACGACATGCCGCCCTGCCACACCGCAAAGATTTCCAATGGGTGCGCGAAATAATATGAGGCCTTGTAAAACAACACATAACCCAGTCGTCCGCCGAGTATCACGCCGAGCACACCATAGAACAACAGGTCGTCAAGCAGTTTGGCATTCAATCTGGCATCGTTCAGCATGGCGATGCGTCTGCGACCCAGCCACAGAAATGCCATGAAACCTGCGAGATACATCAGCCCATACCAGTGAATCGCCAAGGGGCCGAGGTGGACGGCAACAGGATCGAATTGCGGGTGAGTTAACATCGGAGAATCAGTTAAAATCGGAACCCTGATTATACGGGCATATGGGCAATCCGCCCAAACATGCGAGACACTAGCGAAAGTAAAAGGGGGTAAATATGGCAACAGCGCAGCAACTGAACACGCAATTCGGCATCGGTGGACAGCTGAGCTTTCATGAGGATACCAGCGGACTGGTCATCGCTAAGATCAACAACACACAGGCAAGCGCATCGTTATGTCTGCAAGGCGCACATCTGATGAGCTGGAAGCCAAAGAGCCAGGCTGTTCCGGTGGTTTGGTTGTCGCGTGATGCCAAGCTGGCGGCGGGAAAATCGATACGCGGGGGCGTACCGGTGTGCTGGCCTTGGTTTGGTGCACACGCAGCAGAAGCAAGTTTCCCCGGGCATGGTTACGCGCGCACTGTTCCATGGCGCGTGGTCGAGACCGGCAGCGATCCGGATGGTGCGACGCGCCTGACCCTGCGGCTGGTGGAAAGCGAAAAGACATGTGCTCAATGGCCGCATGCATGCACGCTTGATTTGACGGTCATTGTTGGCGAGACGTTGCGCATGGAGTTGACTACCGAAAATACCGGCACGAGTGATTTCGTGATCGGCGAAGCCTTGCACACTTATTTTCAGATCGGCGATATCGGTGCTGTGCGCGTGAATGGATTATCTGGTTGCGGTTATTGGGATAAAGTCGGCGGCTCCTCATTCAGGAAGCAAG
>Ga0224495_10000488_pt1 | contig 31474 bp, 30 predicted proteins | sample SF_Jul11_sed_USG_FD_168128 | JGI IMG/M metagenome (GOLD analysis project Ga0224495, IMG submission 168128) | Sediment microbial communities from San Francisco Bay, California, United States - SF_Jul11_sed_USGS_4_1 | ecosystem: Environmental > Aquatic > Marine > Sediment | place: USA: California... | reverse complement strand
AACCGAATCATAGGTGCTCCGCTCCAGCTTCCGGCTGGAGAACACCCCGGTGGCGTATCCATAGAACAGAAGCGCCAGACGCATCTCGGGATTATAAGGCTGGGAACCGCGCCCCGCATATGCGGCTTTCAAAGAGCTGAGATCGAGCTGATCCACGATCTCGACGACGAATCGGGCCAGGTGATCTTCGGGCAGCCAGTCCTGAAGCGACGGCGGCAGCAAATAGAGTGTTGATTGATCGTAATCGATAAACTTTGCGCTCATTTCTGTTCAACCTCGCTACGTGCGATTGAATAGCTGAGCGGACTATAACATATTTGATTCAGTCGGGAAAGTCCGACAAACGTGATAATTGAAGAGGTCAACACCGCTCTCCGGGGCTGGGTCGGATATTTTCATTACCGCAACAGCACTAAGGCGTTCAACCGTCTCAAGTTCCATGTGGAAGCGCGTGTACGCACGCATCTGCGGAAGCGGCATAAGATCAAGAGCAGGGCAGCAGGGTTTACGAGAGTCACCAATAGGTCTTTGTACGAGAAGTATGGGCTCTATAAAGTGCCGACGACAGCGGGTTGGACGAAGGCGCATGCCTTACGGTGAAGAACATCGGAAAGCCGTGTGCGGGAAAACTGCATGCACGGTTTGATGAGGGAGGGCTGGTCAAGTGACCAGCTCTCTACTCTACCTCGGCGGTCCGAATGAACTTTCGCAGGCCAGAAAAGTACCTTTCGTAGGAAAGGTCGCTGTATATTCGTCATTTTGGCAAGGGTATCATATGAGCCTTTTCGACCTCATATACGAACTTCGAAAACGCGAGCTGAACGCGGCCAAGGCTGCCAAAGTTGTGAAGGGTATCGGCCGGTTCTGCCTGTTCGCAGGGTTCTGGAACTTTATCGTACCATCGCTCTTTCCGCCCGATAAAAGCCCCTTTCCGATCCCGCTCTTGCGCTCATTGCTTTTGTGTTCGTCGGAACGCTCTTTTTCCTGTCGAGCCGAGGCATAGCGGACAAAGAGCCTTGGGGCAAAACGTCCCATTTCTTGTCTTTCCAAGGCCTGTTCTTATCATCTTCTCCATATTGTTTTCATCGGCCAGTTCGTGGTGCCGCCATGGTTCGGTGTGTCCTGCCCCGGCAGGCTGACGGCGCGTGAGGTTGGCCCTGTCAGGCTCTTTGAACGGCCGAATGTGGAAGAGCAGCTGTCTGGTACCGGTCAGGCGCGACATAATGGCGCAAGGAGGTTCAGTACAAGGACGCCTGTTCCTTTCGGCATTATTGGCACAGTCCTCGCTCTGATCGCCGTCCCCCTGGTCATCACGATGATAGCCAAGGCAAAAAAATACTTTGCCTTCCGTTTGATCATTTTATGCCGTGTGTTTTTAACCGCTGCCGCAAAGTGTTCCTGCTGATGCCGAGGAAACGGGCGGCATGCACCTCGTTCTGCCGATGCCTGTCCATGGCCAGGCTGATGAGCGCTTTTTCCGCTTCGGAAATGAATTTCCTGTAGACCGCTCCTGCGTGGCTGCCGGCTACGGTCTCGAAGAGCGGCTGAAACAGCTTCCTGTCCGGCGCGCCGGGCGCCGCAGGTGGCGGCTCACCGGATGGCCCGGGTTCGCCGAGCAGCGGGGCGAGGTCCTCGGGGAGCAGCGTGCCGCCTTTGCAGAAGACGACCGCGGTCTTCAGGACGTTTTTCAGCTCCCGCACATTGCCTTCCCAGGGATGGGTTCGGAGCAGCCCCATTGCCTGGGGTACTATCCTGACGGCAGGCTGCTGCTGTTCCCGGGCGATCTGCCTGACGAACAGGCCGGCGAGCAGCGGGATGTCCTCGATTCGCTCCCGCAGCGGAGGCAGGTGGATGGTCACCACCTTGAGACGGTAGTAGAGATCCACGCGGAAGCTTTTCTCCTTGACCGAAGCGATCAGGCTGCGGTTCGTCGCCGCGATGACCCGCACGTCCGCCGTGAGCGTTTCGGTGCCGCCGACGCGCGAGAATTCCCGGTTTTCCAGAACGCGGAGCAGCTTCGCCTGGCTTTTCATGCTCATTTCCGCGATCTCGTCGAGAAAAATCGTCCCGCCGGCGGCTTGCTCGAACCTGCCGATCCGCCTGGCGAAGGCGTCGGTGAAGGCCCCCTTTTCGTGCCCGAAGAGCTCGCTTTCCAGGAGCGTTTCCGGCAGGGCCGCGCAATTGACGGTCAGGAACGGCTTGTCACGACGGCGGGAATGATGGTAAATGGACCGGGCGAGCAGTTCCTTGCCGGTGCCGCTTTCTCCCTGAATGAGCACCGTCGCGTCCGACGCGGACAGTGTGCCCACCATCTTCCATATCTCGATGACTTCCGGCGAGGCGCCGATCATGACGTCCGCGGTGTTCTCCTCGACCGCTCCCTCCGCTTCCGTTCCGATGATCCGCACCTCGCGGCCCAGCATGCTGTTCTGCAGGGCACGTTCAACCACGCTTTTTACCAAGCGCCCGTCAAGCGGCTTGGTCAGATAATCGAAAGCTCCCTGCGTCATCGCGTCTATGGCGTCCTCGGTTGTCCCTTGTCCGGACATCACGATTACCCCGATGCGGGGGTATTTCTCCCTGAGCGTTTTTAGGATGCCGAGACCCCTTCCGCCGGATACGCCGATATCGATCAGGGCGACATCCGGATGGTCGGCTTGCGCGCATGCGAGCGCCGATCTGACGTCCGTTGTCTGCAACAGGGCGACGTCGGACCCCGCAAATATGCCGTGCAGTTCTTCCAGCGATTTATCGTCATTGTCCAGCACCAGCAGTTTTCTTTTCATGGAACATCGACTCCGAACCGCCGGCCCGAAGGCGGCCTGCTTTGCCTGCCCGGGAACGGACGGATTCCGTTCTCGTCCGATTCGCGGTGATCATGCATGTGTGACCGCCTCATGGCGGGAAGCTATCCAAATTGAACACCTGGATGCTCAACAGTTGCACAGCGAGCGGAAAGGCGCGCATGAAGAAGTGCGGCGCGAGGGAGAAAAATGCACGGCATTTCAAGACGTTCTCGACGCATTTCGGCAAAGCGTTATTTGGCATTGAAGTTGAATTACTAACAGCAAAAAGGGGCCGTGCGTGCAGTAGTGGCGCTGATTGTTGAGGCATAGCATGAGATATCGAAATATGACGCAGGTAACGGAAATCAGCGGAACAGGACTGCTCAGAACGGCGCTTATCCTGACGATATTGATCCTCCTGGCGGCTTGCGGGCGATCTGCCGAGACCGATGGCACGTCGGCGGTGGACGCGCCCGCAGTCGCTTCCTCCAATTATTTGAAGGTTACCCATGACGACTATGGCCTTCTGACGCCGAATTTCTATTATTCCACGGACAATGCCGTTTTCTGGTCGATCCAGGCGAGCGTTGCGGACAGCGTCTACGACCAGGATTACCGCTGCATCATCAGGATCGACGTGCCGAAAACGCAGGACGGCATGCCGCAGCTCGCCGGCAAGACCTTTGTCCTCGGAGAAGATTCCGGGTACGAGACGTTCCCTGGCGTTTTTTCCGTTTTCAACGGTCAGGTGTCCGTGTACAAAAAAGTGGAGCAGGGCACGATTTCCTTTGCCTCGGGACCGGATACTTCTTACCCGGTCGCTGTCGAGTTCGACGTGACTATGACCGATTACGATTCCCCGCTCAACCCGAAGCCGCACTACAGGATCGCCGGCGAATTCAGCATCGCCCTCGGCTCCTTCGGTCCGGCGGAGCCCATGCCGGCTGAAGTCTATCCCGCGCGGGGAAAGGAAACCTACGACGGTTCCTGCGCATCCTGCCATGCCCTGGGGACATATGATGTCGCTGCCGAGAGCGGACCAGACCTTGCCCTGCGCGGCGGCGAGTTGCCGATGGTGTATGATGCCGCGGAGGCTCACCATCGGGCGGTCAGGATCATCGACAAAGAATCGATGGCCGCGCTCAGGATATTCGTGAATGCTTGGTAAGCTGCTCATCCTTAGAGTCGCGATTCGGCTGTGTGGCCCATGCGGCCGAATCGTCGGTTTCTTGCTGTGGTATTTTATTCCGGATCATATGGCTCTTTCCCACTCAAGGTCGCTGCTCAGGGACAATGTGACGAAATTGCGGATTCGTGTTATGATTTCGTCGGCGATCTCGACGAAGCTGATTCCCATGCCGGGCTCCTCATTCAGATTGGCGCCAAGCAAGGTGGTTCGCACCACTTTCCCGGCAACGGTAATTTTCTCTTGATCATACGGCAGCGTGAAGGACAGGTGAAGGACCGTGTCCTCGGGAAGCGGATGAGGCGTTCGGAGATAAATGCCTCCCTCGGAGATGTTGACGCTGAAAAGGGAGGGCGCCGGCGCCCCTTCCGCTATCTCGACGCGTATCCGCACCTGCACGCGAGGCGTCTTTCGCGGTTCGCCGCTCAGTTTGCCGAGCACGCCGTAGGCCAGCGAAATGTCGACCGGCTTTGTGATGATGGCTGCGCATCCGGATGCGGACAGGTGCATGGAGAGGGAGTCGTCAACCTCCGAGAGCACGGCGACGATGGGGAGCTCCCGGGACACGGTGGCGGTTTTGAGAAGGGAAAACGTCTCGCTCCGCTCTTCCTCAGGCGTGTCGCCGTCGAGAATGATGATGCAAGCCGCTTCTTCCTCCAGGTGGAGCAGGGCGTCGTAGACGCTCCGGGTGAGAATGGGATCATAAGCGATGCGGCTGAGCAGCATGCCGAGACAGAGCCTGCCGGATGTGGATTTGCAGATGACGAGTGCTTTTTTTTTCGCGAACATGGCGTCTCTCCTCAGTGCCGGCGCTTACATGGGGCTGGCCGAGAGCATGAACGGCCAGGCGTAGGTGCCCGGCGCGGTCTCCGATGCGAGATCGAACCGGAAACTGAGCGTTATGACCGATTTCCCGAGGATCGGCAGCGTGACCAGACCGCCGTTGGACCCCAAAGCGATATCCCGTCCCATCACGCTTACCGTTGTTTTTCGGAAGGGGAGATCGTATGCAGCGATGGACAGGAGGCAGCCTGCCGGTGAATTGTTTTTCACTTCGACCGTTGATGCCGCCGCGACCTGTACATAGCCCCGCTGCACGTCGGCGTCGGTCACCACGATCTCCTGCGGCTGGCTGAGCACGTTCACGTGCGCATGCGCCAGGACGATCGCGTTGATCTGAATTTTTCCGGAGAATACCGTGCCCGCCTCCGCTTCCGGAACAGGTGCCGTAGCGGTAAGCGAGAGAGCTGCGCACAGCACGGCCCGCAGCAGCATGCCCTGCAGACGGACCGCCCATCCCACGGCCTTCTGATCGACATGGCCGCCTTCGACCAGGATCTCGCCGATCTTCCTGCCCGATTCTTTTTGACGGATGAGCGCGGCCTCAAGCTGCGGGCGGTTGATATGGCCGGCGGATACGAGCAGTTCGCCGAGCCTGAGCGGCGTCGGCAGATCGGCGCCCTTGGCCTGCACCTTCTGGATATCGAGCGCCGCGTCGATTTCCGCCTGCGTCGTCAAGCCAAGCCGAACCAGCAGCTGGCCGATCTTCTCCCCCGTTCTTTTCTGCTGTGCCAGCGCTCCGTCCAGCTGCTCCGTTGTTATGCGACCGGCGAGGACAAAAAGCTCGCCGAGCATATTCCGTATTCCCGCCGCGAGCCGTATCGCTTTCCCTCTGTCCGCAAGGTCGCTTTGCAGGGAGAGCGCGATATCGAGCTCCCTGCGGTCGACGGCGCCCATGGCGATGAGGATCTCGCCCAAAAGTTTGTTCGTTCTGTGCTGCTCTTCGAGAGCCTCTTTCAGTTTGTCATCGTTCAGAAGACCCGCATCGACAAGGATACGGCCGATAGGTCTCTTGATCAGTCTCGGATGCGTATAGGTCATGGTGTCGTCCTCTCAAAACATCAATCGAACCGTGCAGAGAATCAATTTCTGACGGTGGAATCAAGGGTTTGCCAAATGCCATTCCGGTGACAGGACTCGCAGAACGCCCGGCGCGGCCCGTCCCGGCGAAGATACATCGTTCGTTCGCCGGTCAGGGGATGGAAGCGCGACCGGTGGACGTTGTGGCAGGTCGCGCAGGTGAGCACCCCTCTGATGTCGAGAGACAGGTCAGCGGGGATTTCCATGGCCGGATCCATGTCCACGGGATGGTGCAGCGCGTCGTTCATCCTGTGGCATTCCCCGCAGATATGCCCGACGGACTTGCGCAGGATGCCCCGGCTCCGTACGCCGACTGAGCTGTGGCACGAGTCACACTTCCTGTTGAGCCGCGTGAAATCGTGCGGTTCCGGGTCCGATGCCTGCCTGGCCCCCGGGGACTCGGCTGCAAGGGCCGTGAAGAACAATGCCAGCAGGACCGGGACCGCTCCGCCCCATGTGCTAGCGTGTAAATGCATGTAACTCCTCCTTTGCCCGGGCGGCCTTGACCGCGACCTCATCGATATGAGCGGTCAGGAGCCGGCCCTGGAGGAACGCCCTGTCCAGGCGGGAAACCGCCAGGGCCAGTTCTTCATGGGTTTGCTTGATCGAGGAGAACCGGCGGCCCAGTTCCTTGCGCATGTTCTCCATGTCCGCCGCAAGGTCCTGGAACTCGTCATCCGGCCGCAGAGCAACGGGACTCGCGAGATCTCCCATCCCGATCCTGACAATGTCCCTCTTGAGCATGAAGTGGGGCGCGGAGATCTTTTTTCCGAGATCGTGGATCGCATAGGCCAGCAGGAACGAGTACGCCAGGAGCGCGATGCCCTCGGCGTGGAAGGCCGAAGGAAGGAGCAACTGGCCAGCCGACGCGACGGTCAGGTGGCCGGAGTACATCGTTTCCTCCAGCCGCTTCCCGGCGAACCAGGTGAACAGGTAGACAGCCGCCGCGGACCAGAGGGTGGTGACAACGGCGAACCGCGCGATGAACCTGGTCTGGTAGTCCTTGTGTATGAAAAATTGCCGTCTCCGATTCCTTTTCATGGCAACCTCGCTTTCTTTCGCGGTGAATGAGGAGGGCCGGACGCCGGCGCTTCTCACTTGTCATGGCACTCCAGGCACAGGCCCGATCGATTGTTGGCCACGGTCAGCAGCCTGGCCTCCCGGGAGAACATGTTATGGCAGGATGCGCAGCTGACCTTGCCGTTCACGAGCCTGATTCGCCGGTCGAGGGTTTCCGGCGGGCGCAGCCCGCCGCGCCGCAGCATTGCCCGGCGGTAGCTGACGCCGACGGGATGCGAGAGTTCCTGCGCCGTATCCCCCGTGCGGATCCCGTGCCGGAAGGACCCGATACGCACCGTTGCCGGCGCGCCGATGCTGCCGTCATGGCAGCTCAGGCAGGCCGAAGAGACGGCGTCGATCCGGCCGGTTTGCATCGCGTCGTATTCCATGTGAGCCGTCGTCAGGACCTGTGCGTGACCGGACGGGGCGTCTGGCGCGCCGGCGCCGCGGGAATGGCATGCTTCGCAAAAAGCCCTGCCGCCGCTCCTTCTCAGGGACGGCACTGGGCCCTCGCCTGCCTGCGCGGACGTTGCATGGATGTCGTGACAGGTGCTGCAGGTCAGTTTCCCGTCCCAGGACAACGGCAGGTCGGCGGGAAATACGCCCGAGAGGGGCGTAAAATCCACGGGATGGGAGACCGTATTATCCGGCCGGTGATGGCATCGGCTGCACAGCTCGCTGAGCGGCGCCTTCATCACCCGGGCTTGCGGGTCTCCTTTCACCGGAGATGCCGCATGACAGTCCCCGCACCGGTCTTCGGGAAAATCATGGACCTCGTTTCGCAGCGCCGACCAGGCTGCGACGGCGCATGCGGCAAGCAGCAGCAACGACAGCACATGCCGTCTCATGTCCGAATCTCCGCCAGCAGTTTTTCCGCGGCCCTGAACTCGGTCTTCATTTCCTGCAGCGCCGATGCAAGCGCCGCGGGGTCCGTGTTCCGATGCTCCAGGTCTTTCAACGTCGCGGCCCCGGCTTCCAGGCCGGTCGCGTGCCGGTCCAGGGCGTTGACGGTTTCCCGGTACCTGTGGGCGGCTAGTTTGAGCGCATCCGCAAGGTCGGTCAGGTTGTCCTTCCGGCGCAGGTCGAAATCGGCTTTCAGCTCGCCCCGGGCGATCCGGTCGGCCTCACGGCCGAGCCGGTACGCGGGCCCCGCGATACGGTGCGAGTAAAAGAGGTGCAGAAAGGCGGTTGCCAGCACGAGCAGGCCGGTCATGACCGCGAAGAGACCGGCGGAGCGGGGGACCAGCGATCGTTCGATGTCCCGGAGGGTCATGATCGCGTCTCCGTACCGGGAGCCCAATGCGGAGGGGAACAGCGCGTGCAGGCCGGCAGCCACGGAGAGGGCGCCGAGCAGCACGATGGCGAATGTGGTGAAAAAGAGTTTTCGGCGGTAATAGGGCCGTGTTGAAGCTATTCCGATGGTTTCCATAATCGATCCGTCCTCCTTCTGGCTGGTATGCTGCATTTTGGATTCACTGTGTTGATGCATTCGCTCCACCTGACGATCATCCGCCGAGTTTCTCGTAGATTTCCTCGAATATTCCCGCCGTCTTTCGGAACGCGTCGAGCACCTGGGGGTCGAAATGGTGCGGCATGGTCCTCCCGTCGCCGTTTAAAATGATGTCGCAGGTCCTCGCGTGGTCGAAGGCGGGCTTGTAGACCCGCTTGTTGCGCAGGGCGTCGTACTGGTCCGCGATGTTCAATATTCTTCCTTCGATGGGGATCTGATCGCCCTTCAGGCCGTAGGGATAGCCGCCGCCGTCCCATCGCTCGTGATGGGACAAGCACGCTTTCTTCGCAAGGGTCAGCCGGACGTGGTCGCCCAGAATGCGCGCTCCGCTCACGGTGTGCGCCTTGATTTCCTCGTACTCTTCCGAGGTGAGCTTCCCGGGCTTCTTCAGGACTTCCTGCCGCACGTGGATCTTGCCCACATCGTGCAAAGTCGCCTGGATCCGGATGATGTTCTGAAACTTATCGGAAAGACCGAGATCCTTGGCAAGCAAGGCGCAATATTCGCCGACCCGCATGATGTGGTTTCCCGTGTCCTCGTCGTTCGCTTCTGCTGCCCGAGCCAGGGCGAAGACGAGGTAGTCAAAGGCCTGTTCGGTATCGCTGACCTGGGCCGCGATGGAACGCAGGAACAGGCTCTGCATTACGATGCTGTTCAGCACGTCGGCGTCGTGTTGGGTGACGCACTTCCCGTAGTTCAGCGCCGCCACGCAGAATCGCACGCTTTGGAAACAGGCGATATTCATCAGGTCGAAAGGAAGCTCCCGCAGCCTGGCGGATACCGCGGCCGGCACGGCCGCAAGCTCTTCCGCGTTCTGGTACCAGAGCCAGGTATTGCTTTCTGTGGGCCAGTCCAGACCGCGGCAAATATCTTTTCGCAGCCACGTGCGATGGGGCCTGCCCATGCCGGGCTCGAACCGGTACCATTGCCATAGGTTCGCGTCGTCGAGAAATCCCACAAAGACGCTTTCCGGCCCGTCCGGGCAGTCCGGCGGGTAGCGAAGGATATGGCACACGATATCGTCGATGCCCCGAAGGAAATCGAAATTCAGCGGGTCGAAGGACATGATCAGCCGTTCGCCGAAGCCGGTCATGCTCGTGATATGGCCGTAGGCGGAGACGAGACGGTCGTTCAGGTCCTTGATTTTCAGCAGCATGCGGATCCGCGCGACCACCTCCGCGGCGTCTATGGGCTTCGAGATGAAGTCCTCGGCGCCCGCTTCTATGCCTTTGATGCGATCTTGCTTCGCGGCAAGGGCCGTGATCAGGACCACGGGGATGGAGTAGGTGAGCGGGTCCTCCTTGATTTTCTTGCAGACGGAGAACCCGTCGAGCCCGGGCATCATAACGTCGAGCAGCACGAGGTCGATCTTCCGGCTTCTGGTCAGATCGAGCGCTTCCTGACCGCTTCCCGCCTGCAGGATCTCGTAGCCGCGGGGCGTAAGCAGGGCCGCCAAGAGGTCGGTGTTGACGGGATCGTCATCGACGCACAGGATCACGGGCTTTTTCTGTTCCATAACGGTCTCCTTTGTCTTCCTTCAGATGCACATCGCGGACGGGTCTTCTTTCCGCGCTTGTCTCAGCGGGAGCAGAACGACGAATCTGCTGCCCCGGCCGAATTCGCTCTCCACCCGGATGTTGCCGCCGTGCAGCCCGACCAGTTTCTTCACCAGCGCAAGCCCCAGTCCGGCGCCCCGGAATATTTTCGTGGCAGGCGCTTCGAGCTGGACGAACTCCTGGAACAGCTTCGGGATGTTCTCCGGTTTGATGCCGATGCCGGTGTCGTCCACGGAAATTTCGATGAAGTCAGGTAAAGGGTCAGGGGTGAGGGGTGAGGGATTCTGATCTTTCCCCCGAACGCCTGACTCCTCACTCCTCACGTGCCTTGCCTTCACGCGCACGCTGCCCCCTGAAGGCGTGAACTTCAGCGCATTGTTCAGCAAGTGCCCGACGATGCGCCGGATATTTTCATCGTCCGCTTCGAGGTCCGCGTCCGCGCCGGGTTCCATCTCGACGGACAAGGTCACGCCGCGGCCGGCGGCCTCCTCCCGGACCGCGGCGACTGCGGCATGGAGCAGATCGCGAAGAGGGAAAACGCTGAGGCGGAGGAGGGCTGCGCCCTTCTCGGTTTCGGCATAGTCGAGAATGTTCAGCAGGAGGTCGCGCAGCTCCTTGCCGCCCGTGAGAATGTGCCGGGCGTATCCGCGCTGCTGCTCGCTCAGCTGCCCGCCGACGCCGTCGAGCAGGACCTCGGAGAAACCGATGACGGCGTTGAGCGGTGTGCGCAGTTCATGGCTCATGTTCGCGATGAACTCGGTCTTCGCCCGGCTGCCCGCTTCCGCGGCTTCTTTCGCAGTCTCAAGTTCCCTCGTCCGCTCGCGGACCAACTCCTCCAGGTGCTGCTGGTAGCGGCTGAGTTTCTCTTCCACCTCCACCTTCTCCACGGCGTGCCGGACATGCATCAGCAGGACTTCTATTTCGTAGGGCTTCAGAAGATATGAGTAGGCGCCCTGGTTCGTCGCTTCGATCGCCGAGTCGAGCGACGCATTTCCGGTCAGGATGATCGCCTGGGTTGCGGGGCATTCCTTCCGGACCATTTTCAGCACCTCGAGCCCCTGCATGTCCGGAAGCCCGAGATCGATAAGCGCGACGTGAACGAACCGTTTCCTGCACAGATCGATCCCTTCGGCCCCGCTGCCGGCCGTGAGCGCGGCATAGCCCTTGGCGCCGACAATATCGCACAAGGTCTTGCGCAAGTGGGGATCGTCATCGATGATCAAGACGGTTGGCGTCTCCATGAATTACCCCGCTGTCCTGTCGCACCCGAACGGCTCGCCGAGGGCGACGCGCAGTTTCTGTTTCCGGATATCGTTGATCGTCCTGAGCAGGGTTTCCACCGAGAGCGGCTTGTACAGGCAGGTGTACGCGCCGATCTGGAGACCCTGGTCGATGACGCCGGCCATGTCCTTCCGTTCTCCGGCAACCAGGAGCACGGGCTTGGTCGGGTATTTCGCACGAATGGCCTTCAGCGCCTCCAGGCCATTTGTATTGCCGACCTTGATGTCGAGAATCACAACCAGTTGGTAGCTTTCCTCCATGCGCGCCAGCGCCATGTCCGTGTCAGGCTCCGTTTTCACGGTACAGCCGCGCGCTTCCAGTACGCCTTGGAGCGTCTTGCAGAACGCGGGGTCGTCGTCAACGATCAGGATGCTCTTTTCCCTCTTCAAGAGAGCAAGGTACGACAGGACCATCTCGAGGTCGAAGGGCTTGGACAGAACGGCATCAGCGCCCTGTTTCCTGATCTCCGCAACCTGTTCCTCGGTGGTGTAGGCGCTCATCATCAGCACGGGGAGATAGGGGACCTCTGCCCGGATCATCTGGAGCGCGCTGATTCCGTCGGTGGCCGGCATGCGGACGTCCATCAGAATGCAGTCAAGGCGATTGGTCCTGGCCATTTCGACGGCTTCTGTGCCGGTGAAGGCTTCCAGCGTTGCATAGCCGTTCAGCCGCAAAACGTCGCGGATCGTCTTGACCATCCGGCGATCGTCGTCCACGACCAGGACGGTCACGGTTTTTACTTCCATCGCTGTCACCTCGTCATGCGGCAGGGACGGTCACCGTGAACGCGGCGCCTTGCCCGGCACTGCTTTTCACGGCGATCGTTCCGCCGTTTGACTCCGTCAGCTTTTTGCAGAGCGTCAATCCCAGCCCGATGCCCCGCATCTTCGTAGTGAAAAGAGGCTGGAACAGCTTCTCCATGTTCTCCGGCGTGATGCCTTCGCCCGTATCGGCGACCGTGATTTCCAATAATGCTTTCTCGTCACTCGACTCTCGTCTCTCGTCTCTCTTCAGACGCGCGCTCACCCGCAGTTCGCCGCCTTTCGGCATCGCCTGGACCGCGTTGACAACGAGGTTCCGGAACACCTGCGTCATCTGGAACAGGTCAACGTCGACCTCGGGCAGCGATTCCGGGATCTCGGCGCGCAACGCGATATTCCCGGGAACGGCGCACTTATCCAGGCTCTGCCGCAGCAGGCTTCCGGCAGCGACGCGGTTTTTTCTCGGCGGTGTGGTGCGGGCGAAATCGAGCAGTTCTGCGAGTATGCGCTCGGAGCCGTCCACTTCGCTCGCGATGATCTCCAGGTACTCCCGCACCGTCTCGGCCGGCGAGGGCAGCACGGTTTTGAGATAGTAGGCCGCGTTCTTGATCACGGCCAGCGGGTTCCGCAGCTCGTGGCCCACGGTCCCGGCAAGCTGGCCGAGCGTGGCGAGCTTCTCCTTGCGCGCCAGCTCTTCCTTGATCTTCCTGTGCTCAGTGGTGTCGCGGAAGATCCCCAGGAGATACGTCCGGTCTTCCAGCACAATCGGACCGCCGTTGACATCCATGGGGAGAATCGTTCCGTCCTTTCTTTTAAAAAGCACATCGGTCCCGGCGTGCAGGGTTTCGTTCGCGACCTTGCTGAGCGATTCGGCGATAACGGGCATATGCTCCTCGGTATGAATTTTCGCTAATTCAAAGCCCAGCAGTTCCTCGCGCCGGTATCCCAGCATCCGGCAGAACATCTCGTTGGCATCGACAATCTTCATGGTAGCGCCGTCGATCAAGGCAATGCCGTCTGCCGCGGCATTGAATATGGCCATCAATTTGGATTCACTCGTCTTCAGGGCGCTTAGCGCGCCGGTCAATTCCGAAGTCCGCTCAACAACCTTGCGCTCAAGCTCCTCGTACATCGCCTGCACTTGTAATTCGGCCAATTTTCGATCGGTGATGTCGGTTATGATGCCCAGGACAGCAGGTGCGTTCTCATAATTGATCACCGTGTGCATCTGGATGACCTCGACCCTTTTCCCTGTTTTTGTTACAAGGGCGATCTCGTACGCCGGGATATCTTCACCTGCCATATGCTTTCTGAATGCGTCGTCAATGATGGGGTGATATTCAGGAGCTATCAGCACTTTGAAATCAAAGCCCGGCGCGTAATACTCATCGAGCCTATATCCCATGATCTTCACACACTGTTCATTGGCGTACACGATTCGGCCCTGCTTGTTGATAAAGATCATGTTCGGCGACTTATCCGCCAGCACCCGGAATTTATCTTCGCTCTCGCGCAGGGACTTATCGGCAGCGAACCGCCGTTCCTCGGTGCCGATGGCCGCCGCGATGATGGACAGCAGCGTTCTGTCCGGCTGGTCGGGTGCGTAGTCCTTCTGGTACACCACGCAGAGCGAGCCGATCCCCTTGTCGGCGATCACCACTGCCCTGCCCATATAGGTTTCGAGCCCGTACTTCGACACGTTGGGATCGGACCGGAAGTAGGGCGTCGCGGGCAGATGACGGACCACAAGCGGTTCGTCGCCTGCCTGGCGGATCACGTCGTAGCAGATGTGGCCGTCCGGCTTGTCCATGGGAACGTAGTCCTGCGGCGCCTGCCACGTGCCCCGCGAACAGAGCATGCCCGCTTCCAGCCGGTTGTAGAGCGCGCACGCGGCGCCGAGCAGCTCGCCGCAGAGGCCGGTGAGCCGGTTGATGTTCACGAGGGGGTCGGGGCCGAAGTCCAGAAGGGTCTCGGTCAGCCGCTGCAGCCGTGTTTCCTCGTGCCGGCGCTGTTGCTCCATGCGGATCAGCTTTTTGGCGCTGAATCCGAGGATACCCAGGCCCGCCAGCCAGAACAAGGCGAGGAGCAGCGCAAAGATCCCGACGTGTTCCCGTTCGAATGCCGTGAACGGCGCCATGGGTATCGAAACGCTGATGCCTCCCCGGACCTCGCCCTCGCGATATCCCTGCCGCGCGTGGCATTTCAGGCAGGCCTTCTCGGTTATCAGCGGCCTTATCAACCGGTAGTATTTCTTGCTGTTCAACTCTGTGATAGCGGTACGTTCGGGTTCTCCCCGCTCGAAGGCCCGGAGCGCTTCCGTCTCCCAGGGATCGGGAGCGTTCCCGGGCCGGATGGGCTTGAGGCTCGTGATATGTCCTAAGACGCCTTTGCCCTGCCTCTGCAGTTCATGGATCTGGCGCGTCATATAAGCCGGATTCAACAGGGTCAGCTTCCTGCCTGACGGCGTGACGATGTCCCGCTCGGGCGTGCCGGACAGCCGTGGATTGGGGCCGGTCGCCGGGCTGACCGGCACGTAGACGCCGCCGTGTCCCGCGTTCCAGCGGCTGTAGAGGACGTCTCTCTCGAAGGTTGTCGCCGCCTGATGGCGTGCAGCCGCCAGGCTTTCCTTTTTCGTATGCGCCGCGTACCACGCCAGCGTCGAGACGATGAAGATCGTCCACAACGCTGCCGCGGCAACTATGCAGCGTTTTATCCGCGGCAGGGAAATGCGCGTACTGTCGTGACGGAATGCTTTCATGCCGCGGTCCCTTCGGCAGGCAGGGGCACCGTGAATTCGGCGCCTTTGCCCGGTTCGCTTTCAAAAATCACCGCGACCCGCTCGCTTTCAAAAAGACGGCTGATAAACGGTTGTATGAATTCAGCATGTTTCAGTCCCTCCTGTTGACAAAGGCCGGATGCCGTTTCCCTCGTGGATGCCGTTGCCGAGATTTCTTTTCACGATCTCGGGCAACTGCCGGGTGTCTATGGGCTTCGCGATATAGTCGTCGAACCCCGCCTCCAGTAACCGCTCCCGGTCGCCCGTCATTGCGAAGGAAGTGAGGGCGATCACCGGAATCCCCTGGAGCGAGGGATCGGTCCGGATGAGCCTGGCGGCAGTCATGCCGTCCATCACCGGCATCTGGATGTCCATGAGGATGAGGTCGGGCCGCTGTCGTATGGCCTTCTCGATCGCAACGGCGCCATTCTCCGCCTCGAAAACCTGAAAACCGTGATAGAGCAGGATATCCCTGATCAACTGGCGGTTCTTCTCGTTGTCCTCTGCCACCAGGATCGTTGCTGCCATGCTGCACACCTCAATTCCCGGCCATTTTCCCTGCTGCACCCGGTCCAGCTCCAGCATGAATCTTTCGCGCTGGACGGGCTAGGCGACGAAACCCGTCCACGGCAAGCGTGGGGGTGATGCTTTGCGCGCTTTCGCCGTAGCTGGCGCTGGCGTCGATCACGGGGATGTCTTTCGTAAGGGCGTCGTCCTTCCGTGTCCGAGAGCCGGATTTCGGTTGTTACGGTTCAGATCTCGCCAGCCCTCCCGATGCGCTTCGCCGCCGCTCTGGCGTCATCTCCGATCCTTCCGGCGGATGCCCTGTGTCTGGGGTCGATCGTTCCACCGCGTGTCGGATTGCGGAAATGCGCGGCGAACAACGGCGGCCGACGCGGACTCCCCGTGCATTACCGCATGTTTAACGATAGCAGGCGGTTGCAGCATTGACAATCGGGAGATCCCTGATAAGGAGGTCAGGAAATCCCCGAGGTTTTTTGGGGAGGGTTCCTTTGTTCCGGCGGGAGCGTGATGCCGTGCGTGCGGAGTTTCCTCCGCCGGGCGGCGTCGGGGCGGGCTCCGAACGCAGCGACGGACCGCAGGACATCGAACGTGCCGGATTCATCTCCGCGCGCGGCAGGGCGAGGCGGTCATGTTCAGGACTTTTTCGGAGAAATACTAGAGCGGGACAATCGATTCGCGAATGGCATACTTGGTGAGCTGCGGAAGATTGTCGATCTGGAGCTTCTTCATGAGATGCTGGCGGTGGGTCTCCACGGTCTTGACGCCGATGCCAAGACAAACGGCGATCGCGCGGGTGTTTTTTCCTTCTGTCAGGAGATGGAGCACTTCCCGTTCGCGGGCGGACAGGAGGGAGAATGCCGAGAGATTGCGCCACGGAATGTTGTCGGCTGTGGAATTCGTCAGCAGGGAACCGGCGAGGCTGCCGCTGATATAGCATCTGCCGGCGATCACGGACCTGATGGCATCTATCAGGTCCTCGCTGGAGCATTCTTTGAGAAGATACCCCGAGGCGCCTGCCCGCAGCATTTCCACGACAAAATGCAGTTCGTTGTGCATGGAGAGGGCGATGACCTTTACGCCGTGGCACTCGGCGGTGATTATTCGCGTGGCGTCCACTCCGTTTAGTTCAGGCAGGGCAATATCCATGAGAACGATCTGGGGATGGAGTTTTTTTGCGAGTTGGACGGCCGTTCTTCCGTCTTTTGCTTCTCCGACAACTTCCATGAACGGCCGGTGCTCTTCAAAGAGGGCAGAGAGCCCTTTCCGAAGGATGGCATGATCGTCTGCGAGAAGTATGGTTATGGTTTTCATAAGATTCTAGGCCTGCTTCGCGGCAGCGAGTAGGAGCGGCTGCCAGTGAAATTATAGTATCATAAAAAACGCGATTTTACCGTATGTGCGGCAGTAGAACGCAGTTAATTGTGGGGTATTTTCAGGGTAGTGGCGCGCATTGCCGGCTGCGAAAACCCGATGCCGTTCAACGTCCTGCCCTGCATGCTGAAAGCGCGGGGAAGAAATATGCTACAATAGGGAGCATTACGGAGTGAACAAAGCACGTCATCCTCTGGGGGAAGGAACGGTCAATGGCTGTCGGGGAAACCAAGAAACAAATGCTCGGCGAGATGCTCATCGCGGGCGGCCTGCTGAAGGAAGACCAGCTGGCAAAGGCGCTGGAAGAGCAGAAGCGGCGGGGCGGACGGATCGGCGAGATCCTGATCGATCTGGGATTCCTCACCGAACGCAACCTGGCTGCGTTCCTGAGCAAGCAACTGCACATCCCCTACGTGGAGATCGAGCGCCAGTTGATCGACCCCGATGTGACGAAGCTCGTTCCCGCCGCCATGGCCCAGCGCCTCAGCGCCCTTCCCCTGTACCGCGACAAGGACACGCTCATTGTCGCGATGGCGGACCCCCTGAATATCTACGGCGTCGACGATCTCACCAAGGAGACTAAACTCGACATCGAGCTCCGGGTGGCTGAGCGGACCGATATTCTCAGGGCCGTGAGCAAGTATTACGGCATGGCTCCGGCGATCGAGGAGGCTGAAAGGGAGTTCGGCGCCTCGGCGGCCGCTGAAGCTGCGCCCGTGACCGCCGCAACCGACGAATCTCCGGTTGTGAAGCTGGTGAGCATGCTGCTCGCCCAGGCCATTATGGACCGGGCGAGCGACATTCATGTCGACCCTGAGGGAAGGCATATCCAGGTGCGATTTCGGATCGACGGCGTGCTGCAGCAAGTCAAAACGCTCCCCCGGGAGATGCTTGCGCCCATCGTGTCACGCATCAAGATATTAGCGCAGATGGACATTGCCGAGCGCCGCGTACCGCAAGACGGACGCTTTCAGGCTTTGATCGTCCAAACCGAGGCCGGGCCGATGGTTACGTCTTTTTTCAGCGAGCGCAACGCCTTGCGCCTCGCCGGCGACACGAGGGTGGACGTGCGGGTCTCGACACTGCCGGTGCTCCAGGGAGAGAACGTGGTCATGCGCATTCTCGAAAGGAGCGCCATCATCACCGACCTCGGCGGTCTCCGGTTCACACCCGAGATGCTGGACTGCTACCGAAAGCTCATCCGGAGGCCCTACGGGATGATCCTGGTGACCGGCCCGACGGGCAGCGGCAAAACCACGACGCTCTATGCAAGCCTGGTCGCGTTGGACCGGAAAGCGATGAACATCGTAACCGTGGAGGACCCGGTCGAATACCAGCTCATGGGCATGAACCAGGTGCAGGTAAATCCCAAAGCCGGGGTCACCTTCGCCGACGGCCTGCGCTCCATTCTGCGGCAGGACCCCGACGTGATCATGGTCGGCGAGATCCGGGACCGGGAAACCGCCGAAATCGCCATCCACGCGGCCCTTACGGGCCATCTGGTGTTTTCCACGCTCCACACGAACGACGCGGCCGGAGCGGCGACGCGGCTCGTGGACATGGGGATCGAGCCCTTTCTCATCGCTTCCTCGACCATCGGGATCATAGCGCAACGCCTGGTCCGGAAGATCTGCGACAACTGCAAGACCTCCTATCCCGCGACGCCCGAGATGCTGGCGGAGCTCGGCATGACCGCATCTCCCCCGTTGTTTTATCGGGGCAAGGGGTGCGTTGCGTGCAAGGGAACCGGCTACCGGGGGAGACTCGGCATTTTCGAGCTTATTCTCCTGAACGAAGCCGTGCGCAGCCGGATCATGGCGAAGGCGCCGGTTGCCGAGATCCGGGCAACGGCATTCCAGGGAGGGTGCAGGCCCCTGCGGCAGGAGGGCTTGCTCAAGGCGGCGGAAGGGCTCACGACCGTCGAAGAGGTGCTGCGCGTGACCCAGGAAGCGGATATGTAGGAGGCAGAAAAAAAGAGCTAGGGCAGGGCTCGACGTGGCCTGGGGCCATCAGCCCTGCGAATACTGGGGAGGAAAGGCATCCTTGCCGCTGTATCAATACAAAGCGCGGGACCGCGAGGGGAACCTGCGGACCGGGACCATTGAGGCGGGCCGGAAGGAGGCTGTGGCGGAGCAGGTGCAGAGCCACGGCTTGATTCCGGTCTCGATCGAGGAGCGGGAATCGGCGTCTGGCCTGTCGTTCGGCCTGCTTGCCGCCGGCTTTCAGCGGATCGACTCTCGCGACATCATCCTCTTCAGCCGGCAGCTTTCCACCCTGGTGAGCGCCGGGATCCCCCTGTTGCAGAGCATGACGACCATCGACCGGCAGCTCGTGAATCCCCGGCTTAAGGCGATTGTCGCTGAGGTCCGGGCCGATCTGGAGCGCGGAACGTCGCTGTCCGACGCACTGTCCCGCCACCCCGCGGCGTTCAGCGGAATGTATGTGAGCATGGTCCGGGCCGGGGAGACCGCCGGCATCCTCGACGACGTCCTGGACCGTCTCTCGACGCTCGCGGAGCACGACGCGGACACCCGGGCGCGGGTCCAGACCGCCGTGCGCTACCCCTTGATCGTGGTGATCGCCGTCTGCGCCGCCTTCGCGTTCCTGGTCAGCTTCGTGATCCCGAAGTTCGCGGCGATCTTTGCGCGCTTCAAAACGGAGTTGCCGTTTCCCACCCGCCTGCTGATCGGCATCAACCAGGCGGTCCAGAACCACTGGTTCTTTCTGCTCATAGGCATCGTTGCGCTCGCGGCCGCGGTGGCGTGGTATCTGAAGACCCCGGTCGGAAGGCGGCAATGGGACCAGATGAAGCTGAAACTGCCGGTGTTCGGCCCTCTGTTCCACAAGGTCGCGCTCTCCCGGTTTGCAAGGGTGTTCTCGGCGCTCCAGAAGAGCGGGCTTCCCATGGATACGACGCTGGAGATTGTGGCCGGCACCGTCGGAAACGTGGTGATCGCCCGTGTTGTGGAGGATTTGCGCGACCAGCTGCGGCAGGGAGCGACCCTGGAGGGGCCGATGGAGGCCTCGGGGCTCTTTCCGCCCCTGGTGATCCAAATGACGGCCGTTGGCGGGGAGTCGGGGAACCTGGACGTGATGCTGCACAAGGTGTCGGAGTACTACGACAGGGACGTGGAGTACACGCTCCGGAACCTTTCGACCATGATCGAGCCGATCCTGCTTCTGTTCGTGGGCGGCATGGTGCTGTTCCTGGCGCTCGGCATTTTCCTGCCAATGTGGGACATGATGACCTTGTTCAGGAAGTAAGGCGCGAAGGATCGCGGGAGGCCGGAGTTCCTCCGCTGGGCCGGGGAATATACCGCATTATTTTGCAGCTGCGAATTTAGTTGTTTTTTTTATGCTATCATTAGGAACTAAAGAGAGGGCTATCGCCGGCGCTTTGAAACCGCGGGCGGGGCGCCGGAGGCGGGGCGGGTGCCATATTGCGCCGGAAAAAACAAAGGCCTCACGACGCTCGATACGGTCATCACCCTGTGCCTCATCGGCATCCTGATCGGCGTCGTGATCCCCCGGTATCAGCGGCTGGCCCGGGAGGCTCAGGAAACGGCGCTCAAGGCCGAATTGGTGAATATCCGGACGAGCATCGAATTGTTCCGTCTTCTGAACGGCCGGAACCCCCGGAGTCTCAGGGAACTGATCGAAAAGAACGTCATGCTCCCGGCGCGGATCGGGCCGGATGCATACACCGGATCTTTCTTCAAACAAAAGTACCTGATGCCTCACGCGATAGATGAGGAAAGAAACGTGCTCGACGCTTTCGGCAACAGATTTGAATATGAACCGTACAAGGGGGAGGTGAGGACGACAACAAAGGGATTCGAGAAGTGGTAGGAACTTGGCCGCGGAATTAATAAGGAATTAATTGTCCTGAACGAAAAGGAGGCGCGACATGATAACGTTGAAGTCACAGAAAGGTTTTACGCTCATCGAACTGGTAATTGTCATCGTGATTCTCGGGATTCTGGCGGCGGTGGCGATACCGAGGTATGTCGACATGGCAGAGGAAGCGCGGGTCGCGGCATGCGACGGAGCGCGCGGAGGGTTACTGTCGAGCGCGGGCATTCTCGTGGCCATCCCTGCCACCGCCGGGGTAAAGGTGGCGGGTCGCGGCACTCCGGCGACGCGCGCGGAAGTGATCGCCGCGACAACGAAGCAAGGATGGACCGCCGTGGCAGGCGCAGCGGCGGGCGTCATAGATGTCACGTTGACGGGGGGAAATCCCGCAGCGGGATGCAGCACCGCCGACCTCAATGCGCTTAATCTTACGAGCGATTGACAATTCGCATGGCGCACGACGATGGCTGATCATGATTTCCTGCATACCGTTATCCGGAAAGGCGGGCGGGTCCAACTCGCCTGCCTTTTTTGCGATCTTAACAGGCGCATGACACAAAAGGGCTTCACCCTCATAGAACTCGTCATGATCATCGTCCTGATCGGCATCGTAGCGCTGTTTGTCGCGCCGAGGCTGCCGAGTATAACGGCGACGCGTGGCGGGGCATTCACGGACAAGCTCAAAGCCGATATCCGCTATGCCCAGACTCTGGCCATGACCGAGAACCGGCGATACCGGGTTTTTGTGAACACCGCTCCCGGGCCGAACCCCGGTTACGCGGTCATGAACGATGCAAACGGCAACACGGTTTGGGGCGATCCCGGCGAGGTGGCGCGGGACCCTGCGGGAAGCGGAAACCTGAGCGTCGTCCTGGACGCCGGGGAGTATGCGGGTATCACGGTTGCGCCCGCCGTCACGCTCGAATTCGATTCCTTCGGCAGGCCCACGCTGGGCGGCGGGACCATATTGACCATATCGCCTGCGGGAACGACCGTGACGGTAACGGACCGGACCGGGGCGGTGAATTGATGAAACGAAAAAATATATGGCACAAGGTTGCAGGGCAGGGCTCGACGTGGCCTGGGGCCATTAGCCCTGCAAATCCAGAACGCCTGGTGGATTGTCCTATCAAAGATAAAACCAGCGCTAAAGGGTTCACCCTGATTGAAACCATCATCACCCTTGTAGTGCTTTCGATCGCCATGGTCGGGGTGCTCTCGGTCTTTACGGTCGGCAGCAAGGGCGGCGCAGACCCCCTGCTCCTGAACCAGGCGATTTCGCTTGCGCAGGAAAAGATGGACGAAGCGATCGCGTTGAGAAAGTCGGGCGGATACGCCGCCGTGGCCGCTGATCCCGGAGGGTTCTTCGGCGCGCCCTATGGCGCGTTTGCGTGGGCACGGACGGTATCGTGCGTGGACGCTGCGCTCGCGCCGGCGGCATGCACTGCCGGATACAAGATCGTGACCGTGACGGTAACGCACGCCGTGACCGGCAGCGTGAGCCTGGCGACGCTGGTGACGGAGTATTAGCAGGAGCCACAAATGCAAGTCGGTAAAAAGATCGGCGTTCGGCGTTCGGCGTTCGGAGCCGCAAATGCGCAATCCGAAATCCGCAATCCGCAATCGAACGGCTTCACGCTCGTCGAGATCGTGATCACGATCGTGCTCATCGGTGTTCTCTCGGGGATCGCGGCAATGATTATTCTGCAGGGCGTGCGGTCCTATTCCGGCGAACAGACCCGCAGCGACGCGCATTACCAGGCGCGGATCGCCATGGAGCGGATGGCGCGGGAGATCCGGCTGATCAGGAGCCAGGGGGCGGATATCATCACCATGGCGAACAATGACCTGCGCTTCATCGACGTGACCGGCGCGACTATCGGTTTCAGCTGGGCCGGTCCGGTGCTCAGCCGGTGGAACGGGGCTTCAAATGATCTGCTGGCTTCGGGCATAACCGCGTTCACCTTCAACTACTATCAGCAGGACGGCGTGACGGCTGCTTCGCCGGCGGACCTCTGGTTCGTCGAGATCACCATGACCGCATCGGCGGGCGGAGAGACGTTCGATATGCGCACGCGGGTCCATCCGAGGAACTTCTAAATGCGGAATGATCCAGTTGCGGATTGCGGATTGCGGAATGCGGATGGTGAGCAGGATGATCAGAGCCCGCGTCAGGCTGCGTCGTTCGCAAGCCGCAATCTGCAATCGAGGGGCGTTTCGCTCATCGCGGCGCTCTTTATCATCCTGGCGCTCTCCTTCATGGGCGTGATCTTCGTCTCGATGATCGGCACCGGCAGCCTGACGGCCGTTAGCGATCTTCAGTCCGCCCAGGCGCTCTCCCTTGCCGAAGCCGGGCTGCAGTACGCGCTCACGACGGGCGGGACGTGCTCCTATACTTATCCGGGGATCGCGCTCGGGCCGGGGACCTTTACGACCGTTTCCCAGCTTGCAACTGCCGTGGCGAACACGATGGATGCAGCGACGACCACGGTCCCGCTGACCGCGGCGCCCGTCGGCTTCTTCATCCCCGGCGTTATCACGATCGGAGCGGAACATTTGTACTGCACGGCAATCCTCGGTCCCAGCTTCACCGGCTGCTCACGGGGGTGGGCTCCTCCCCCCGCAGCGTCGGCGCATTCCGGGGGCGCCGCGGTGACCCAATGCGTTATCACGTCAACCGGCACGGCCGGGGCTGCGAGCCGCACGGTGCAGGCAACGGTCGGGCCGTGAGCGCGGTCCCGGCAAAAGGAATGTGAGAAACATGAATATACGCTTTTCACTATCACTAGTTCTGATCTCCGCCGTCATTGTTGCATTCGGGAGCACGCAGGGCGAGGCCGTATGTCTTGTTGCCGATACATATTCCCTGACGACACCCGCCACCACGAGCGCCACCATGGGCGACGCCACCGCAACGTTGCCCATTACCGTTGCCAATACCAGCGCGACGAAAGTGATAAATTTCGTTCATATTGAATTGAACGCCGCCCTCTACAACGTCAGCTTGCTGTCTTCCGCGCCCGCGGGCTGGACCGTTTCGCAGATTAAAAACGCCGGAGCGGGACAATCCTTCATCGAATACACCGCTACCGCAGGCGGCATCCCCATCGGGGGAAGCCTGGCGTTCAACGTGATTGTGACCGGGACGACAAACGGCCCGATTCCGAGCGACACCCAGGACCGCGTCGACACCCTGAATGCCGCGACGTACGTGAGCGGCCCCGGCTGCAACCCGTTCGCGCTGTCCGGCGGATTGCCCACGTGGACGCGCAAGGCCCTGTCCGCCTCGATGACCGCGACGCCGTCGTCGGTCGGCAGCGGCGGCATGATCACCATCATCATGACGGTGACGAACCGGTCGAGCGCGGCCCAGGCAAACGTTCAGCCGGCCAACGCGGCGCTGACCATCAACGCCACGGGAACGGCCAACGCGGCGCTGAACTCCGGCCCGACCCCGGCATCCACTGCGTCCCTTGCCGCGGGCGCGTCGGCAACCTATCAATGGCTCTATACCGCGAGCGGCAGCGGGAGCCTGCAGTTCTGCAACTCCGGCCGGAACGGCGCGGGAACCGCGACTTCGCTGAATGCCTGCTCGAACACGGTGTCGGTCGGGAATTTCACGGCAACCATCACCGTCACCCCGGCGCAGATCGTCTCCGGCCAGGACGTGACCGTTACCATGACCGTGACGAACAACGGCTCGACGTCCATCCAGGGAATCAGCCCGACGCTGAACCCGCCCGCGGGAAGCTCCCATGTCTCCGGACCCTCGCCAGCGAGCGTCGGCAACCTGGCTGCCGGGGCGTCATCCTCGTTCCAATGGACCTACACGCTGACCGGCGCCGTGGGGAGCGTATTCACCTTCACCGGCTTCGCCACGGACAACGGCGGGGTCAATTCCCTGCCTAATCCGTCGGTGTCCAATCCGGTTGTCATCTCCGCTTACTCGGTCACCGTGTCCCCGGCCACCGTGGCGTCGGGAAGCGCGAACGTGACGTTCACCTTCCGGGTGACGAACAACGGAGGCTACGGACTGCAGCAGGTGCTGATTACCCCGCCGAGCGCGGGCTTCGTGTATTCTGCCGCTTCAGGCGGATGCGCGGCACCCGCCTGGATCGTTACCACGGGAGGAGCGCCCACGTGGACCAATTTCCGCACCGCGGCGGATTATGTTCCCGCGCTGGGCGGCGTCTGCGACTTCACCGTGACTTACGCAAGCGTCCCGACCGTGGCCGTCAACACGGATTACAATTTTCGCGTGGATCTTTGGGACACCCAGACGCCGACGAACAAGGAACCGCGGGCGTCGCTCGGAGTGATCGTCAAGATTACGGCCTATGCGATCGTCCTTACGGCAAGCCCGGGGTCGATCGATCCGAACTGCGCGTCAACGATCACGGCCACGGTGACTCCCGCCCCCCCGAACGGCAGCATCGTGAATTTCCTGGAGACCGCCGGAACGCTTGATCCTCATATGGCGGCAACGACCGGAGGCGTGGCCCAAACGACCCTCCGGGCGCCGAATCCGTATAACGCCCTGGTACCGAGCGCTATCGTCACGGGAACCTTCCAGGACGCATCCGCGAACGTCGTTGTGAATTTCACCAACACCGGCGCCGCTTGCCTCGCCGGCATGCGGATTCTCCACTGGCGGGAAGTGGTGAACTGAGGAAGGGCGCCGAATGGTTCGGAGCGATCATCCCCGCGACTCCGGTCCGTCATCCACGATTTCCCTTGACAGGCACCCTGATGCGTGGTTGAATTGGCTCAGCAACTATAGAAAAATAAACCCAAAATCAAATTCAGCCTTATTTTCAGCGTCAGGCCCCGCTGGGGGAGTGAGCGGCAGGTTATGAAAACATCGGAAGTCATCAGCAAACTCGACATCCCGCGGCACAAGCTGTACTACCTGGAGCAGAAGGGGTACGTGCGGCCCCGGCGCATTCCGCTCGGCGACCTGGAGTCGCGGGAATACAGCCGGCGCGACTTCGAGCGCGTCAAAGTCATCTGGAAGTATCTCAAGAAGGGGTTCAAGCACAAGGCGGCGTACGGGAAGGCGATGGAAGAGCTGAAAAGCGGAGAAAACGGACAGTGAAGGCATGATGCATCTTTTCGGGACAGACATAACGGCCATCGACGTGGGCGCGGGCTCCGTCAAATTCGTCCGGATCTCCGGCGGCAAACGGCCGGAACTCCTGGCGGCAGGGCTGCTGGAACTGCCTTTGGAGCCGGAGAAGCGGGAAGACACGGCCGCGGCGCTCCGCCTGTTCCTGGCCGGAAAAAAAACCGGGAAGCGGGTGGTTACGATGCTGCCGGGGGCGAGGTTGGCCATTCGCCAACTGACCCTTCCCAAAATGCCGCTGCCGGAACTGAACGAGGCCGTGCGGTGGGAGTCCAAACGGCAGCTCTCCTATCCCCTGGATGAAGCCGTGATCGAGTTTCTCATCCAGGGCGAAAAGCGGGAGGGCGCCGTGGACAAGTACGACGTGCTCTTCGTGGCTGCGGAGCGGTCGGCGGTGTACGATCACCTCGCGCCCTTCGAACGGGCGGGGATCAAGGTGGAGGCCGTGGACGCCCATCCGCTGGCGCTCAGGAACGGGTTCCGGCTGCGGGACGAGCCGGAGGACGCGAACGTGCTTCTGGCTGACCTCGGCGCGGGCAATACGGAAATCAACGTGTTCCGGGCGGGCCGGCTCCTTTTCAGCCGCTGCATCGAAACCGGAGGGATCGACGCCACCCGCGCCATGGCCGACGGACTGGGCGTGAATGCGGACGAGGCCGAGGCGATCAAGCTGCAAACGAACGTGGCCGTGGCGCCGGATAATGACCAGGCAGCGGCGATCATGCGGAAGGGGCTCGACAGCATGCTGCGCGAAATCCGGCGGTCCGCGGAGTACTTCCGGACCGCATTCCGCGAACGGGCGGTGGAAAAGTTCCTTTTGACCGGCGGGGGGGCGCTGACGCCGGGTGTCGCGGAGTACTTTTCCCGGTCGTTGGCGGGCGTGGTGGAACTGGACGCCCCCTTTGCCCGTCTTTCGGTACCCGCGAAGGTGGCCGCGGAATTCGGCCCGGCAGCGCCGAGGTTTGCCGCGGCTGTGGGGGCCGCCCTCAGGAAGGCGCAGGGATGAAACGGCCGAAGGACTATATCAACCTGATGCCGAAAGCCGCGCCGACACCGCGCCGCGTTCCGGGTCCGGCAGCGGTCGCCGGCGCGCTTTTCGTCCTGGGGTGGGCCGCGGCGTTCGGATGGCAGTGGAAGGAGCAGCTCGACCTGCGCGAGCGGCTCGCTTTTGAGAGTTTGACCAAGCAGGAGCGGCTGCGGCAGCTGGACGCGCTGTACCGGGAGCTGGGCATCGCCGGGCCCGGGGGCGTGTCCGCGGAACGGGCAACCCTCATTATCGGCCTGATGAACGAGCGCGTGGAGTGGTCCGAGGTGTTCCGGCAGTTTTCGCTGATCGCGCCCGCGGGGCTCTGGTTCGACAGCGTGGAGGGCAAGGCGGGCGAGCGGGCGGAGATCACGATCCGGGGAGGGGCGCTCACGTATGCGACCGTTTCCGATTTCCTGCGCTCCATGCAGAAGACGGGATACTTTCTGACGCCCCAGTTGGTCTACGCCCAGAAGATCAGGATCCAGGGGCAGGACGCAATCGGCTTCGAGATCCTGTCGGCGATCCGGAAAGGGAAAGGAGCGAAATGAACGTTTGGAAAGATTCTTCCCTTGCGCGGCATTGGCAGCGGCTGACCAAACGGGAGCGGAGGCTCGTCCCGGTCGTGGCTGCGATCGTTCTTTCGGCCCTGCTGTACCGGTACCCTTACGCGGCCGGCGAGCAGGCAAACAACCTGCTCAAGGCGCAGGCTGCCGACACGGAAAAGGCCGCGCTGGACCTTGCGTCGAAGATCGTGGAGCTGCAGGGAAAGGCCTCGGAGATCAAGGCCGCGCTGGCAGCGGTCCCGGGCAGGGAGCTGATCAGCGACACAAGCGCGGTGGTCCTGCTCGACGAAGTTACCGGCGAGGCCCGGCGCACGGGCGTGAACATCCTGTCGGTTCATCCATCACGGGAGCTCGACCGGGAGCACTACCGGGAAGTGAGCATGAACATGGACCTCAAGGGCCGCTACCGGCAGCTAGGAGAGTATTTCAAGCGGCTGGAAAGACTGGTGCGGATCGTGAACATCCGGAACGTGCGGATGGAGGCATGCCCGGACAGCGCGTCGGTGTGCAGCGTGCGGGTGGAGGCCGTCGCCTACATGGCGAAGTGACCGGGAGCGCAGAAGCAGGATAAAATAAATTGAAAAATGATGCACCGCAAGAAATCAGGATTTGCCGCAGACCGCACAGAGATAGGATTACAAAAATGCAAAATGCAAAAAGCAAAAGAGGGGAAAAGACCGGCCCGCGGCCATGCCTCAATAGCTGGATTCTCCTGGCGTGCCTTGTTGCGTCAGGGGCAGGGGCCGAGGAAAGGGGGCGCGATCCCTTTTTCCCCGCCGAGCGTCTTGCCACGGCGCCTGCGCGGACAACGGTGCGGGACAGGTGGGTCCGGGACCCCTTTGAAAATCCCTTCGGCGGGACGAAGAAAGCCGCGAACGCTCCCGCCGAAAAAAGGCCTGCAGCCGGCGGCGCGCTGACCGGGATCATTTACGGACCCGACGGCAGCGACCGGCTCGCTCTCGTCGGCGGCGAAGTCCTGCGCATCGGGGGCACGGTGGGAGGCAAAACGATCACGGACATCCGCAGGAAGGTGATCGTGCTGAAAGACCACTCCGGCGGGCGGGAAGAACTGGTTCTGGAGGATTTCACCGCGGGCAAGTGATGCTGCGGGAAAGGTTCGGAGGATTCATTATGACTTCATGGGCATCGCGTGTTTTCACAGGGGCGGCGTGCGCTCTCTTTGTCGCGGCGTTCCCGGCGCTTGCCGCGGCCGACGTCCTCGAAATCAAGCAGGACCGGAAACAGTTTTCCCTTGAGTTCCGCGAAGCAGAACTCAAGGACGTGCTGCGGGCCGTGGGGCAGGCCGCCGGCCTGAACCTGATCGTCGGCGAAGCGGTGAGTGGGCGCGTCACCATGAGCCTCGGCGACGTGGATATTTGGGCCGCGCTCGAAGCGATCCTGAAAACCAAGGGGCTCACCTATGTGCGCGAGGGGGACATCGTGCGCGTGCTTTCCGTGAACGAAGCCCGGGACGAGGACATGGAGACGCGCGTTTTTTCCCTGGCCAACGCGAACGGCAAGGAGGTCATCGAGGTGCTCGAAAAGGTGAAGAGCGACAAGGCACGGCTGTCGGCGGACCCCCGGATGAACGCCGTGGTGGTCAGGGACCTGTCGCTCAATCTGGACCGCATGGAGCGCGTGCTGAAACAGCTCGATATCCGGGTGCCCCAGATCCTGATCGAGGCGAAGATCGTGGAGATGTCGAGCTCCTACGCGCGCGAACTGGGGATCCAGTGGGGCGGGAAATACGCCGGAGCGTCGGACGGCAACACCGTGGGAGTATCGGGCGGCACGACGGGGGTGAGCGGGGCGGGCGCCTCGGGCGCGGCCGCGTCCCTGCCGCTGATCGGAAGCACGTCGCAGTATCCGCTGACCGGCAATATCGGCATGAGCGGCAACGCCTACGTCGTCAACCTTCCGGCGGCGGTCGGCGCGGGCTCCGGCGGCGCGCTGGGCATCACCTTCGGGAAGGCCGGCGGCCGGCTGAACCTGGACTTGCAGCTTTCGGCCATGCAGACCATGGGAAACGGCAGGATCCTTTCCAGCCCCAAGGTCCTGACTCGGAACAACAAGGAAGCGAAGATCTCGAGCGGCATCGACATCCCCGTTCGCGTGCTGACCACGACCACGGCGGGAACGACCTCGGACCTGAAGATCATTTCCGCGAGCCTGGCGCTTTCCACGATCGCCGTGCTGACGACGGACAACAGGATTTCCCTATCCATGAAACTGGAAAAGTCAGAGCCCGACTTTTCACGGCAGGTTGACAATATTCCGACGATCACGAAGCGGAGCGCCGCCGCGGAGCTGATCGTCGACGACGGAGAAACCGCCGTGCTGGGCGGCATCCTTACCAAGAGCGAGGGCCGTTCAGAGTCCGGAGTCCCGTTCCTGTCGGACCTCCCGCTCATCGGCTGGCTGTTCAAGAAGAAGTCGAAGTATGAAAACGAAACTGAATTGATGATCTTCATCACGCCGACCATCATCAAGGACGAACAAGGCGCTGCCGCAGGCCGGTAAAACCAAGCCAAAAGCAAAAGCGCCTCTCGCAGCACCCGCAAGGAACGCAAAGAAAAGCTTGCGCTTCTTTTGAAACCGCATAATCCTAAAAACGGCAGTTGAAACCACAGATTAACACAGATGGAAAACAAAATCGGATATTTACGTTACCTCAGACTTTCACCAAAAGGGTGAATCCTACTTTTGTTTGAAGGTCTTGAATTATCCGTGTTCATCCGTGGTTAACTGCTCTTTTCAGGATAATCCGTGCATCGATTTTGAACAGCCGCTGAACGGGGTCATCCGCGACGTTGCCAACCGCCCTTTTTACGGTTTACCGACCAGCCGACGCAACAAAGTAATCCACGCAAAAAACCATCAGGGATTTCCTGATCTGCTAATCAGGATTCTCCCGATTGTCAACTTCGCAACTCTCTGCTATCGTTTAACATACGGCAATGCGTGGGGAGTCCGCGTTAACAGGCCCGTCCCGCGCTGATCACCGGAGGGCGTCGCCTGACGCGCGATGAAAGCTCCAGTCAAGGCGCAGGGAATCAACCGTGCGGCATCTCGTCACTCATGTACGAGCTGATTTCTCAAAAACAGATGAAACTAAAAACGGCAGATGAGACCACAGAGTAACACAGATGAAAAGCAAAGTCGGATACGTACGTTACCTCGGACTTTCACCAAAAGGGTGAATCCGGTTTTCGCTTGAATGTCTTGAATTAGCCGTGTTTATCAGTGTTCATCTGTGGTTAACTGCTCTTTTCCGGATGAAGCGATCGCGCGAGCGCATGAAACGATAAACACATCCAAGGAGGCCGTCATGGCGAAGAAGGAAAATGAGCTTCAAAATTACAGGCGGGCCGCGCCTGTCGCGGGGCCGGAGCGGGACCGGCACGTGCGGGGGAACGGCGGTAAAACGCGGCGAGAAGGTTCGTCGTTCGACGCCGACACCGAGGGCCGGCTGGTCATGCTTGCGGACGCGCTGAAGTCGATGAAAGAGGGCGATTTCACGGTCCGGCTTCCCCGCAGCGACGCCGGCATCATGGGCGAGATTGCCGAGACCTTCAATGACGTCGTCATCATGAATGAGGCCATGACCAAGGAGGTGACCCGCGTCACCCTCGTGGCGGGAGAGGAAGGGAAATTAACGGACCCCAACTCCCGCGCCCGCGTGGCGGGGGCCGGCGGCTCGTGGAAGACCATCGTGGACACGCTGAACTACCTGCTCGACTGCATCGCCATGCCGGTGAGCGAGATCGGACGGGTGGTGACGATCATATCCCGGGGCGACCTGACGCAGAAAATGAGCGACCGGTGGAAGAACGAGCTTGCCGCGGCCCGCGGCGACATGACGCAGCGGACGGACATCAACGCGGCCGGCGACATCAAGGCCATGGTCAGCACGATCAACGAGATGGTGGACAACCTGAACACGTTTTCGGGTGAGGTGAGCAGGGTGGCGCGGGAGGTGGGCACCGAAGGCAAGCTCGGCGGCCAGGCCGTGGTGAAAGGGGTGGCCGGCATCTGGAAGGAATTGACGGACAACGTGAACGCCATGGCGTCGAACCTGACGAACCAGGTGCGGAACATCGCCGACGTGACCACGGCGGTGGCGAGCGGCGACCTGTCGCGGAAGATCACGGTGGAGGCGCAGGGCGAGGTGCTGCAGCT
>Ga0224495_10000487_pt1 | contig 31483 bp, 20 predicted proteins | sample SF_Jul11_sed_USG_FD_168128 | JGI IMG/M metagenome (GOLD analysis project Ga0224495, IMG submission 168128) | Sediment microbial communities from San Francisco Bay, California, United States - SF_Jul11_sed_USGS_4_1 | ecosystem: Environmental > Aquatic > Marine > Sediment | place: USA: California... | reverse complement strand
GGACGGAGCAGGAGCCTTGGCAGGCGCTGCTGGCGCGGCAGGAGGAGTCGGCGTTTGAGCGGACATTGAGGGTGGGACTGACGCCTGGGTCGGCGTAAGCGCTGAAGCAGGGACCGATGCCGGCGCGGAATCTGTCACCGGAGCAGAAGGCGCAGGAGGCCCGGGCATGTTCGTCAGCATATAGCCGACTATTACGAACACTACCAGAAGTATCACGACAATTGCCAGGTTCTTCATAAAATTCCTCCCCTGTAACCACACACCGCTACATTATGACGATCACACCCTCGTCATATAGACAGATAATTAGATAGGTGCGCCGCTCAACCCACAAACACCGTTCTTAACCCCTCATGAAGGGCCGCCTCATGCTGTTTGGTATCAGAGGTCACGAAAGCAAGATCGATTCCGGTTTTTTCACGGAACAACAATGCCGATGACAGGTGAATGGCGTCCATTGCCCTGGCGACCGAACGCAGGGTAATTTCTTCCGCCTGTTTCAGGACATCATCGGTGACCCTGACGGTCTCCACCGCTTCGAGCCCCTGCCTGATATTCTTCAGGATCGCCTTGAATGTCTTCTCGTCCACTTCACCCGCCTGCTGCCGCCGGGATAATGCAGACAGACATTCAACCGACAAAACTGACGAGGACACGATACGATGCGTCTTCGCGGTTTTGACCGCTTTTTCCGTTCCTTGCTCCCTGACATAGAGCTTCAGATACGTGCTGGTGTCGAAATATGCCCAGGTCGGTTCCATGCATTACCTCTCGCTCCGCTCTTCCGCCAAGGTTTCCGAAATCGGCTTTCCCTCGATCCGGATCGCCTTTACCGGCACGATTTTCTTTCTGGCGGCGCGCCGGAGAACGCCCTGCTCTTCCAGCATCGCGATCCGCTTTTCCGGCGACGTTGCGGGTCCAAGCGGCTTGATCACGGCGATCGCCGTGCCCCGCTCGGTCACCACCACTTCCTGCCCCTGTCGCACCATTTTAACGTATTTCGAGAAATGCATATTTGCTTCGCGCAAACCCACTTTGATCATGCCGCGCCTCCAATGTAGTTATGTAACTACATTATAACGATCACACCCCCGTCTGTCAACGCATAACGCAGGGCCGTGAAGCCGCGGGATTTATTTCCGCAGCGCCTCGGGCTTCGCAGTTTCTTCTTTCTTCTCCTCCACCGTCATCGTCCCCGGCAGGGTCCTTGCCCGGACCGTCCGGTCGTACATGGACTCGGCGAATGTTGGTGGAATGACATATTTCCCCTTGTTCGTTGCCTTGATCCGGTACACGAACTCCTGGGCGGAATCTCCCACGCTGCCGAAGAGCACCACCCGGTCTTCCCGGATATCCACGAAATCAGGCTGCCAGGTGGATGCATCAGTACCGATCGGCGAATCCCAGCGTCTCCGGTTTTCCCGTCCGCCGGAACGTCCATCCTCGCCTTCGCCTTCTTCAGACCGCTCTTCCTGGACTTGTGTCGGCCTGGATGCGGGACGCGACTTCTCGATCACCACGTCGAATCCGCCGGGAAGCAGGTCCACGATCGCCACATTGCTGTGCCGGCCGGATTTTACGGACCGCATCTTGACATGGACTTCGATCTCGGTCCCCAGGGACGTGGATGTGATCACGTTGCCCTTGAGGTCCCGGTATTCGTGCTGCACTTCGAGGCCGTCCTTGATCTCCTTTGTCGGAAGCGTCTTGTCGAATCCTGCCATGGTCACCTGGTAATAGGTGGGATACCCGCTACTGCTCTCGATCCGGATCTTCTTCGCCTCGCCCGAGAACGCGACCTTGGGGAAGAGACCTTTTGGTTTTTCCAGATCCTTGCCACCCTTGGCAAGGATCTCCCGGAAATTGATCTCTGCAGCAGCTTTTTCGCCTACTACCGCGGCATAGGCATCCATGGCGAGGATCGCGTAAGCCGAGGTCATGGTGTTGAAATTGTTCCCGGTTATCCCGTTCACAATGCACTCCATGCAGAGCATGTCCCCTTCCAAGAACTTCTTGAACCGTTCCGGGAAATGCCTGCCCAGCAGATACAGATGCTGTGAATCCTGGCTAAGGCTGTCGTAGAAATTCTCGTAATCCGCATCCACCCGCTGCCCCATCTTCATGCCGCTGATCAGATCATCCGCCTTGTTATCGAGCTTGAGCAGCTTATAGGTCGCCGCAAGATAGGAAGCGGTCAGGTCTTTCTTCCACTTCTTTGTGGCTTTTGTCTTTTCCAATTGCTCGCGCACGGCGTTTACGTAATCCGTCGTTACAACGCTGTTTCGCGTCAGCACATATATGGCATAGGCGCTGTTACGCGCATTGGAGATCGAATCAACACCGGTCATTGATTGCCTGCCCAGGTAGGCGAGATGAGCGAGTCCCCGCTCCATGAGCTCCTGCGGGATCGCATACCCTCGTTCCTTGGCCTCGGTCAGGAAATGCATCGCGTATACGCTGGCATATTCCGATACATGGGAATTGGCGGCCCAGAATCCGAACGCGCCTTCGGCGTTCTGGCGGGCCCGCAGCACGCTTATGATCTTTTCCAGGTTCTCCCCCGCCTTCTTGTGCGTATACCCGAAATCAGGCCGGTCCTTGAGCACGATCGCCGGGAATGCCTGGCTGACCAGCTGTTCCGTGCAGAGATAGGGGAATTTCTCCAAATAGGCCACGAGACCATGGGCCAGTCCGAGCGGAACCGGCGAGGCAGAGGCATCCATCGTCCTGAACTCAGGATGCATGGTCCGCTTGACCTCCACATCCGTTTTTCCTGATTTAAAGAATCCACTCTTAATATCCGTCATGAAGGGGATCGGTGGCCGCACGCTCGCCTCGATCGAATAAACGGTCTTTTTGCCGCCTATCGATGCGGTAAAGGTAAACCTTGCGGAACCGAGGACCTCTTTTACCTTCACCCGGAATGACGCGCTTTCCTCCCGGCCTTCGGATATCTTCATCGTCCGCGGTCCCTTATCCAGGATTTCCACGTGCTCCGACGTTGCGAGATCGAGCGTAATCGCCGCGTCCTTGCCCGAGCCTTCGACGTTGTTGGCCACGCCCACGGTTACGATGCATTCGTCGCCGGGCGCCACGAAATTCGGGACATTGGGCGAAAGCACGAAATTGCCGCGCACGGTCGAGCGCTTCTGGCCCACGCCGATCGCCTCGGGTGCAACGGCAACCGCCATCACCCGGATCGTGCCGTTGAAGTAATCGGGAACACGATAGACCAATTCCCGCATCGTCGGGTCGATGTTCACGATACCCGACCAGTAGACCACGGGTTTATCGCGCTTCCGCTTGAAGGGGTTCAGGTTCTGGCCGAGCCCCCGTCCGCCGTCGTCGCCGCCTGCAGCGGACAGCATCCGCACGATCGAGTTCTCGGGCATAATGAGGTCGAGGATCTGGGATGTCTGCACCTCGAGCGCGCGCTTGCGGAAGAAATGTTCCAACGGGTCCGGCGTCTTGTACCGCGCGACCTGCAGGATCCCTTCGTCAACGGCATAGACAACGGCTTTTCCGGCCTTGTTGCCCTTGTACCGTATCTTGAAGGGCTCGCCAGGGCGGGCAAGCTCGGGCGTGTCGATATCGATCCTGATGGTCCTTTGCTCGCGGCTCACCGAGAACGGCATGACCCCGTAGCTCAAGGGGCTCATGTAGATCTCTTTCGAATCAATGGCCCGGACAAAGGACACATTCACGTATCCATTGCCTTCGAAGGTCGAAGGCACCCGGATCTTCTGGATCGAGTTCGATGTATTCGTTTTGAACCATTGCGAGGCATAGACCTTGTCGCGCTCGATCGTGATGAGACCGGCGCCGGTGTAGGGAGCCCGGATCTGGAGCTCGATCTCCTCACCGGGCGCGTAGTCAGCCTTGTTCAGCTTGATGATGAGCTCGGCGTTCCGCTCCAGGCTTCTCGTGAGGTTCCCCTTGCCCGCGACGCTGAAGGAAACGCGGTTGAGTTCCACCCCCTTCTCGTCCTTGACGATCAGCAGGAAATCGCCGGGATTGGCCGTCGGCAGGCGGAATTTCGTGCCTCCTTCTCCGATCGTCAGATCAGCAGCGCTCACCGGGATCTCTTTCTTGACCGACTGGTACTTGTACACGCCGTTCGATTGTTTCGTCAGGACCGAGACATAGCGTTCTTCGATGACCTGGGTCTTGAGCTTCGGCGCCGAGATCTTCTTGAGCGAAGGATCGATGGCGATCAGTTCGACCGCCCGGCTGCTGCCCTTGTGAATATAGGCCAGATCGCCGTCTGGCTTGTACCCGATCAGGTAGGCAAGGGGGGACACGAGGACCGTGCTGGTCGATCCCACGCTCCGGCCGCCTTCGAGTTCGTATCCCTCGGCAGCAAAGGTCAGGCGATAGGTCGCTTTTTCAAAGCGGCTGGTGTTGAGATCGAGCACCGCCTCGCCTTTCTCGTCAGAAACTGCATCGGGCAGGGGCTCGACAAAGCTCGTTTCCGCCTTTGCCGGATCAAAGAACCGGTAGTCCTGATACTGCGGAAAGGCCGGCTGTGCAGGCGCCAGCGTGAGCTCGGCCGCGATCCGGTGGTTTACTGCCGGCGTGCCGTAGAGATTCATCAGGGTCACCCGGCCTTTGAGCCCGGCCGGCGAGACCCATCCGTCCTTGCGCTCCTGCGTCAGTTTTGTCGTGATCTTCAACCGGTCAGGCAGGAATTCCTCGACCTTTACGCTGACGGACCCCAGAAGCGCGCCGCGCTTGTTGTCTTTGACAATATAGAGGTTCGTTGCATACTTTCCGGTCGGCGAAGTATCCTCGGTCTGGTAGCTCACCTCAACGAAGCCCGACGCCGGCAGGCTGATCTTCTGGCGTTTCACCTCGAGCCCCCGGGAATCCACGACCGACGCTTCCAGGGGTATGCCCGCCAGCGGTCGTTTCCAGTTCGCGGACTTGACGATCATCCCGATATGGAACTCGTCGCCTGGGCGGTAGATGCCGCGGTCCGAGAACAGATAGGCGTCGAGCCGGTCCGCCTCGCCTTCGGTGACCACGCCGCCGATATCGAACCGCGAGAAGTTGAGCTTCCGCTCGCTCCGTTCGTAGGGCAGGAAGGAGATGTCGCTTCCCTGCCTCACCAGGTAGACCGTGGGTTTCTTGTCGCGGTCGAAATCCGACAAATCAGGGAACTGCGCCCGGCCGTCGGCATTGGTGCTCGTTCCGAAGATGGACACGCCGTTCCTGCCCAGGATATCCACCCGGGCGTTCGCCACCGGCCTGCCGGTCTGGATCGACTGGACGAAAACGTCGTGGGTCTTGTCCGCATTGTCCTTGACCAGCACGCCGAGGTCCGTGATCAGGATCAGCCGCTTGTCCCTTTTTCCCGTTGTCTTCTTCTTTATGGGGTCCCAGCTTTCGACTTTCAGAAAGAACAGGCCCCGGTTCGTTTCTTTTTCGGTCTTCAGGTACCGGCCGAAATCAAAGGTCGCGTACTGCGCCTTCCCCAGCTCCTTGTGGCCGAACTCGCGCACCTCGGCAAAATGCTCGGAAATATTGTCCTCGTTGAACTCGTAATTCAGGAATTCAGGGCTTTTGATGTCTCCCCGCGTCTGGGTCACGAGGTGGTTGATGTCGTCAGGCACAACGCGGCCGATCTGGAACCGCACCGCATCGATGTCCCGCGCATAGATCGATACCCGTTTCTCGCCCCGCAGGCTCAGGATTGACCCCTCGGCCATGATTCCCAGCTCCTGCGGAAGATCGGGAACCTTCTGGATGACGTCGTACTCCTTCGCCAGTTCGTACCCGCCGAAGGACCTGATGCCCTTCTTCAGCTTCACGTACAGGTATTTCCCTGGCGTCACGGTGTATTTGAAGCTATGGGTCTCCGCATATTCCCGGTCACGGGGGAGCGGTATGAGCTTGACCGGCGATGAGAGCTTCAGGATCTCCGGCCCGATCTTCGCCGGTTCGGACCATTCGGACCACAGGTAATCCTTCTTCCCCTCCTGCTTTTGATGGGCTGGCAGGTCCTTGGGAAGCACGACCACTGAGAGGTTTTTCATGATCTCCGATTCAGACACGCCTGCCGTTGTCTGGATCACAAGCACCTGCTCCGGCTCATACCGCTCGTTCCGGACAAGCGAAAGTTCTGCTGATTCAACCCGCAACAGCGTGTACTTCCCGGGAATCGTCACCTGCGCTTCAAGTTCCTTGGGCGTGTTCGGTCCGCCCCGTTCCGTGCGGATGCCGGAATCTATGGTGATCTTGAGCGTCGTCTCCTTTTCGGGGATCTCGAGCGGTTTGGATTGGATGTACGCTTCTCCCTTATATTTATCGTAGGACACCGTAAAGGGCACCGTCTCCGCACCGATGCCGAGAAAGCCGGATCTCGCGTCAGCGCGCTGAAGGCGGATGCGCTTCTCGAAATCAACGGCATCGACGGGATGGGTGAATTTTATGGTTGCGAGGACCCGCTTGATCTTCGGGTCTTCGGGGTCCTGGTAGAACTCGGCCTGTGCCGGAACGGCTTCAAAACGCGGTGTGCGGAAGGAATAGGAATAGGTGTTCAGCTTGACGTGGTCGGGAAAGAGCGACTTGGACATGCTGACCCTGTATTCCGTGCCTGCCTGCCAGTCAGCCTTCGGCCGGAACACAAGGTTTTTATCGTTGGTCCACTTCCATTCGCCCTCGATAGCAGGCGTAATCGACATGCCTTCCGCGATTGCTTTGCCGATCAAGTCGAGCCGGACAGCCGAGCGGCTGAACTCGATCCGCACCGGATCGGGCTTCAAAACATCTTCGAGTTTGGTAATTCCCGGCTCTGTTCCGGAAACAGAGATCAGGCCGCGGCGGTGCGCTGCATACCACATGAGCAGAGCGAAAACGACGACAACGATTCCGAGGACCGATCCGAGCCGCTTGAAGTTTATCCCGGTTTTTCTTTCGGAGGGCTGCTCAGGTTTTGCTCGCCGCTGTTCCCGGTATCGGCGCAGGGCGGCTTTCACTGCCTCTTTTTTGGCCTGAATGTTGAAAGAGAAGTTCTTCAGGAAATCCATCCAAGGCGGGGGTGACCAGGAAAAGGAACCGACGAATTTTCCGAGCATGCTGAAGACCCACTTGATAAAAGCGACATTTTTTTTCACCGCACACCCTCCCCGTCAACTTGACTCTCTCACTCCACCGTCACCTGCACCGTATCCCCGATGTTCCTTGGCGTGACCGCGGTGATCCTGTACCGCCCTTGTTCCAGGGACCAGAGCGCCTGGTACGGAGGCCCGGTCCGTTTATAGAACCTCCCGTTCACGAACCACTCAACATAAGGAACCGGCTCGTTCACAGCAGCCTGGAGCTTTATGGTCCGGCCGCGGTCCGGGCGCGTAACGACGAACCGATCGCGATCGAGCGGATAGAGTATCCGGATATCCCCTTCCCCGGGAACAGCCGGCCCGGAGGATGTCAACGACGCAGCAGCAATAGTATAGTGACGGGGACTTGTTGTTGCCTGCTCGGACTTTGAAGCTTTCCGTTCAGGTTCTCTTGCGCTTTTCGACCTGACGCCGGGCGCCCGCTCAAGCGCTTCACTGTCGCCTGGATCGTCAAAGACCGTTCCAAGATCGTCGTTGAAACCCGAAAGCCGGAACCTTCCCTCAGATCCCGTCCTGCTCTTTTGATAGAGCCATCCTGCAAAGGATGCTGAAAGTTCATGCCGTGCTCCGTTGTAGGTGTGGAAAGTGCAGGTCCCTGTTGGCTCGGAACCGACGATGAATGTCTCGACCACCTTGTGTGTGCAATAGGCCGTGGGCTTCATGCCTGAATAGCCGCAGACCTGGACGCGCCTGATCCCCCGTGGCTCATGGAAATCAACGGGAGCGGACCGGCGATGAAGATAGCCGATGATATCCGCGAACAAGGGCGCTGCAGCTGATGAGCCGCTCAAGTTCTTTGTCGGCGATCCGTCGAAGTTCCCGACCCAGACGGCAACCGTATAGTCGGGCGTGTACCCGACGGCCCAGAGATCGCGGAAAAAGGTGCTCGTGCCGGTCTTGATCGCCGCGCGGAACGGCAGGTCCATCATCGTCCTGCTCCGGCTGAAGGTGAGCATCCTGGCTGTTGAATCGGAAAGCATGTCAGTGACGATGTAGGCGGTCTGGGGAAGAAGGACATAACGCTTGTCGTGAGGCGTCAGGCGTGAGGGGTGAGGGGAAACAGCATTCATCACATACTTCGCCGGCCGATAGACGCCGTAGTTCGCCAGCATTGCATAGGCCGTTGCCAGCTGTTCCGGACTGATCTCCGGGTTTCCGATGGCCATACCCAATCCGTAGTGCTCCGGCCCTCGCTCCGGGTGGTTGATTAGCTCCAGACCGGCCAGCATCTCATAGAAACGATCTTCCCCGACCCGCTGGAGCATCTTGACCGCGGACAGGTTCAGCGAGCTGCCCAGGGCCGCGCGCATTTTGACCGGACCGTATTCCTTGCGATCGAAGTTAAGCGGCGAATACTGCCCTTCCCGGGACCGATAGACCCGCTCCGTGTCCTCCAGCAGCGTCGAGACCGTATCGCCTGATTCGATCGCAAGGGCGTACAGGAAGGGCTTCAGGGTAGAGCCTGCCGAACGCTCCGCCAGGAACCCGTTGTTGTAGCCGCCGTTCTTTTCGGAATATTCCAGCGAACCAACCGCTGCCAGGACCTCCATGGTGGGATTGTGGATCACGATGGCCGCTGCCTGAGTTGCCCCGCGGTATTTCAGGCGCTCGGCATGGGATGCCAGGATCTCCTGCAACCGCACCTGGAGATCGAGGTCCAGCGTAGTCCGAAGAATCCCTTTGTCGGCATTTTGCTGCCGAAGCATATCGACGATATGGGGCGCAAAAGACCGGAACGCCAGCTTTTTCAGCCTGGGCTGTGTTTCCCGCGCTACCGCAACCTGGTCCGGGGTAAGCATGCCGAGCTTTTCCATGCGGCCAAGCACCCAGTCCCGGCGTTCAACAAGCCGCTCGAATCCGCTTCCGTAAGGATTCAACATACCCGGCGCCTTCGGCAGCGACGCCAGGAGCGCAGCTTCCGATGCAGAAAGGTTCTTCACCGACGCGCCGAAATAGGCCCGCGCCGCGGCCTCAACGCCCACGAGGTTGTTCCCCATCGGCGCCCTGTTCAGGTACTGTTCGAGAATCTGGTCTTTGGAGAACATCCGCTCCATCTTCACGCTGCGAACGATCTCGATCAGCTTGTCCTTGTAAGTCCTCCTCGCCCGCTTCAAGCTGCCCAAAGACCCCTCACCTTTATCCTCTCCCCTCAGGGGAGAGGGTTGGGTGAGGGGTGGTCCGAACTCCGAGCTCCGCGCTCCATACTCGCCGTATACAAGGCGTACCACCTGCTGCGAGATCGTTGACGCGCCGGATACGATTTTTCCTTTCGTGAGGTTGCTCCACGCGGCGCGGAGAATCGCTATCCCGTCGAACCCGTGATGCTGGTAGAACCGTTCATCTTCCGCAGCGATGAAAGCGTTCCGCACGGCTTCCGGAATCTCCGTCAGCGCCGCCCACCGCAGCCGTTCTCCCTGCATATTGGGAATGAATCTCAGCTCGCGGCCGTAACGGTCGGTGAAGATCGTCCCGCCTGATATAGTGGTGGCCAATCCGGAGGGATCAAAAGCAACAGCACGGTAGAAAAAAAGGCCTGCTGCAATCCCGGCTGCCAGAACAAGGGCCGGCAGGATGATCAGGATTGTTTTCCTTCGTCTAAGCTTCATGTTTCCTCATGCCTCAACTGCGCGGTTCTCAGACATCGGCTGATCCACGCTTCCAACAGGCCTATCAGCAGCCGCATTCCATGCCAGCCAGATCGCCAAATGGATGAAGAATACAGGGAGTACAATAAAGCCCAGCCTGGCACTTACTCCTGGCCAATAAGAATCTGCAGAAATAAAGGTTAAGCTCCTAAGAGGCGCCCCCAATACCGCATCCAGTATCATCCTGATGAAATCGCCAATCCATGCGCCCGCTATAGCCGTCAGGACAACGAGAACCGGCATGCCGGTGTTCCGGAAATACAAGTAAGCGAGCAAACCGAGCAAGGCGCCCTGCATCGGCTGAATGTAGAACATCCAGCCCAATCTGTTCCTCAAAAGCGCGGCGGTTACAATCCAGCTACCTATTCCGGCAAATGTGCCCGCAATAAGCCCGGTTACCATCCTTCTCTTTCCCAGTTTTGCCTGCCAGGCAATTGCGAAAAACATACCTGCGGCTGCACCGCTCCAACCAAACACCACGGCAGCAGGGATGGTTGAAGAGAACTGAGAAGTTGCTCCTCCGGCAATAGCCATAAGCGATCTGAACGCCATCTGGATGGTCAGGGATAAATCAGGATCAGCACGCACTGCCATTTCCCTGGCAAATTGAGCAAAAACTGCAGTAAATACCGTAATCAGGGGCGCAGTAAGAGACAGTGCTATTCTGGAAAGTTTCAGGTTTCTGAACATTTCTGGCTGTCTGCCGCTCAGCCTGATACCATCGAGCGCAACTGCCATCCAGACCGTATAGAACAGCAGCACCACGGTGATGTGCAAGGGCAATTGTACAGCTGCTATTTCTCGATACTGGATCCAGGAAAATACGACAAGAGATGCAAAGAACAGGAGAAAGGCAAATGCAGTGCAAGCCCGCAGAAGTCTCCCGGCAGCTGCCTGGCCTATGCCGGGAATGATAAGAAGAAGAATATTCCTCCTCACACTCCCTATCGGCCCCAGCAGCCGCTGAAGGATCTGAACCGGTTGGTGCAACCTCGTCCCAGCGGCCTCATGCTCAATTCGCTGCTTTCGCGACGCAAAGAGCAAAGACAGCAGCAGCATGATCATTCCAGCAAGCGATCCGATTCTGAGCCATTGATAGGTCTTTCTGGCAATCTGTCTATCGGCATACAGATTCTGCAGGCTCGGTTGTCCAAACACTCCGAGAAATTCACCTGCCGTGGCATATCGCAGAACGCTGAGCGATTCCCGGTCAGCAACGAGTACTTCACCGGCTGTCGCAAACACATCCCAAGGATCGAGAGATTTCTGATATTGAAACGGTCTCTGCTGACCGCTGACAAGATCAAAGGCTGCTACTTCACCGCCGAGAAAATTCGGCCCGCGCACGATCGCGTAAAGGTTATCGCCATATCGAGCGACTTTCAGAGGGTTGTTGTATGCAACAGATTTACCATCAAAGAGGGGTATCACTTTATCAAGCAATCCATTGGGATAAAATACGACCAGACGGGCATTGCCCGTGTCGGCTGCAATGAGCCGGTCCCCCTCAAACAACAGGCCGTTGGGATAGCGGAGCGGCGTGTCAGGCGTAACGATTTCTCCTTGATCGTCTTCGCCGTCGGCTGGCTCAGTCACGGCCCGTGGAGCGACAAATGCTCCGGACGGCACGGTAATCGTGCTGATTTCCTTCTCATCAGGGCCGTATATCTGGATACGGTGATGAGACGTGTCGGCGAAATAGATGATGCCTGTTACCGCATCCTTCGAGAATTTGCAGAAATGATTGCCATCCACAAGCTCGGAGGGAATCCTGCTGTGAGTCTTGATTAATTTCCCCTCAGGAGAATAGTACTGCAGCAATTGAGAATCCCGTCGCGCGATCAGGAACCGGCCGTCGTCTTCCACGAAGAAATCGGCAATAGGCTCCGGGATCGCGGCATCGGCATCGAGGTCCAGCACCTGCAGGACTTCCCCCTCCTGCGACACCTTCGCGATCTTACGATCGATCTGGATATAGATCGTATTTTGCGGCCCCTTGACGATCCGCGACGGTCCTTCGACTTCGAAGGATTTTTGGTCCGACCAGAACGATAGCTGCAATAAACCAATCAGGCCAACCAATACTATCAGCGCCCGTGCGACGGACAACCTTTTCACCTGCTTGGATTGTTCGCTCACCTCTCCCCTCCCGGTCGAAAGAGGACGGCCCGTTCCGGCCGTCCTCGCAGAATACCTTTCTATTTCGCCTTATCCTCGTGCTCCTGGATGATCCTCACGTTCTCCTTGTCCACATCGCTCAGCAGGTTATCGGAGTAGCTCGCGTTCTGACGATACCATGCTTTTTTGGAGAAATAGTCCTGCAGGTCCGGAGACTGAAATATCCGTCCATGGCGCGCGAAAACCTCGTTCCGCATCACGCGCAGTTCCGCTTTGCTCCATCCCGCCATCTCAGCTGCGGTAATAACCCGGTCAGCCGGCGTCAGATAACTCTCGACCTTGTGCAAATGCTCCGGGATGGCCGGAGCATCCCCGGTCTTTTCCTGCGGCGCGGACGCCGGAGCGGCCGCTGGCGCGGCAGGAGCGAGCGACTGATAGGTGAGTTCAAGCTTGATGCGGTCGCGCTCTTTTACCGCCAAGGTGTTTTCCGGGTTCAGCTTTACCGCGTCGTCGAGGAGAGTCTTCGCCTGGGCAAGGTCCTTTCCCACGACCTTCAGCATCGCCTGCCGGTACAAGGCATCGGAAGCTTCCTTCCGTTTCCCCATTTTGCGATAGAGGGACGCCATTTCCGCGAAAGCGTCTTCCCGCCCTTCGCTGATCAACGAGAGCAAATGCACATAGGTATCCGTTTCACCGAATCCCTCCGCAGGCGTGACTGTCTCCATGTAGTACGAAAGATGGTAGAGTTTGAGCGGCGCCCCTTCTGCGAAGTTGGACCGAGGCTTGTAGCCCAACAGGATGTTGCCGACGTATTCCGGGGCCCGAACCTTCAGGTCCGGCTTCTGCGCCTTGACCCAGTCCACGATCAGCTGCGCGTCCCGCCGGATCTCCGGGGAATTCTTCGGCAGCGCCCGCAAACGGACGAGCAACGCCGGCAGCATGTGCGGACTCTTGTCGTAGGTCTTGAGCAGGCCGAGCCAATAGTCCGGCTCCGCCATGCCGGTCTTCGAAAAGGAAAAGGAGTTGATGAAGAGGTAGTACAAAAATGAATCCATGTACTTGCTCTGGTTCAGAGCGGGGATCGCGGCGATCCGCTTCGCCTCTTCATAGACCTCGTGAGGCTTCTTGGTTTTCTCGGTCATAGCGAGGACTTCCAGGAATTTTTTGTCGATCTCCTTGTCCTCCTTGTAATCCGCGGCAACCCACTCCAACCGTTTCACGTTCTTCGCAAGGTTCCAGTCCCCGCCAAAAGCGGTCCCGGCAGTCACCACTACGCACACCGCCACGAACAGAAATAGAATCTTTCTCATCGTTTCCTCCTGGGAAATAGGATCAGCATCCTCAATGCACGTCGAATGTTCCGTTATTTGTTTTTCACGATTACCACTTTGCCCTGCGGCGTATAGGCCACCACGTCGGGGTCGTACATAAGCTGCACTTTCGTCGAGGGCATCAGGAATTCGCCTTCGCAGACCGCCCGGGCGAAGTAGGAATATTCATACACGCCGTTCCAGGCGCGGTTGCGGAAGGCGACAACACGATCGTTCCGCATCTCCATGAAGTTCGGCGCGAACCGGTAGAACCCGTAGGGGTCCCAGTAGTAGTCCGACCAGCCGAACCCTTCGCCGAACTCTCCGTCCGATTCTTCCTCCTCCCCCTCCTCGTCGTTCTGCTGCATCATCCGTTTCATCTTCTTCAGCGCAATGCCTGCTTCCTCGGTCTTGATGGCGCTGTTGATGGCGACGAATCCCGCGGGGAGCGGATCGTCGAGCACGACATAGTTCGGCGCGCGGTTCTTGATGTTGATCTTGACCTTCACTTCAACGATATCGCCGACCTTGATCACGTTCGTGCCGTCGGTGTTCTTGATCGTCTTGTGGACCTCGAATCCGTTGGAATATCCGCTCTTGGCGTAATCGGTGCGCGGGAACGTGAGGCTGAGCTTGTACAGGATCGTCTGGTCGGAGCCCGAGGCGATCGATACCGAAGGATTCCTCAGGAACTCCCGGGGATCGAGCGCCACGGTCCGGTAGCCTGCCGGATCGAGGGTAAAGGTGTCCACGGTCTTGCCCGCCATCCTCACGGTCACGGTCGCGGGCTTCGAATCGGTCTTGCCGCTGCTGAAGTACTCGGAAAGCGCGATCAGGGACCAGCTCGTGTCGCTGGTGGAGGTCCAGATCCCTTCCGGCCCCATGGCGGCGATCAGCTTGCCGGCAAGGCGGTGGGTGATCTCCTCGTTCGGGAAGATCGCCGCGGCGGCCAACAGCGAAACCGCGGGCTCGCGATACCGCGCGTAGAACTCGTCAGTGAACCGCTCGAGGCTCCAGGGACGTTCGAGCACGCCGCGCAGCCTCGACTTGATCTGTTCATCGGGCAGCATGCGGGAGATCCTGGCCGACAGCAGCACGAGCATGACCGCTTCCCGGGGCTGGCTGTCGATCCGTTCATGGGCTTTATTGAAGCTTTCCCGGTCGAGCGCCTTGTTGAGCGCCAGGATATAGGCGCCGAAAGCCCGATAGACGTACTCATCCTTTCCGCTGCCCTTGATCTGCTCATGCAGGTTCGCGAGCGCCCTGGCCATACGGTCCTTCGGAAGCTCGTATCCCGCCACCCCCGCCCGGGTCAGGGCGGTGAGCGCGTAAATGGAGCCCCACTTGTGGGTCGTGCGGTCTCCGGGCCAGTAGCCGAAGCCGCCGTCGGATGTCTGCATGGAGAACAGGCGTTCGATGCCCGGTTTGATGAACTTGTCCGTCTCCGCCATGGTGATATCGGGGATCAGGCCTTTCTGGATCACATCGCGAAGCGCCGCGAGCGGCAGCACTCCGGAACTCGTCTGTTCCACGCATCCGTAGGGATAGCGGAGGAAATAGCGCAGCCCCTGGGACATGCGCAGGAACGGTGAACCGGAAATGGTCAGGATCGCCTTCACTTCTCCCGGTCCCGTATCCTCCCAGCGCAGCTCCTTCACCGCCTTCGGAAGAGTGTACTTGATCTCGCCCACCTTGCGGAAATTGCCGAATACCAGGTCCTGCCCCAGCACATGGCCCGAGTTCACCGGCAGCTTCATTTCCACCGTGTCGTCGAGCGACCGGAACCTGCCCGAGAACCGCATTGTCGTGGTCCCGGCTTGTTTGACCGTGCCGTCCACGGGGATCAGCGTCCGGTCGAATGCCGCAAGGGAGAAGCTCTTGCCTCCCACCGCCAGGGACAGCAGGTCGTCGGCGCTGGCGGAGAAATCAACCGTGCCGCCGGAGTCCGTCTTGTTGAAGGCGGATACGGAGAACCGGAAGCGGTCGCCGCGGGTAAGGAACGCGGGCACCCCCGGCTCCATGTAGAAATCCTTCACCACAAGCGCCGGCCGCTGGTACGTGCCGAACCGGGCGCCGGTGTCGCAGGCCACGGCGTAGATCCGGTAGGTCGTCATGGTGTCCGGAAAGGTAAAGGTGACCGTTGCTTTGCCGTTCCCATCGGTCCTGACAGAAGGATTGAAATAGGCGACGGGATTGAAGTCCTTGCGCACCTTGGAGGTGACCGCCTCGGGGCCTGCGGACTCGTCGCCGTCGCCGCCGGTGAGCGGCGCGTTCCGGAGGAAACCGTAGGGCGTCTGTTTCAGGAGATCGAGCCGCAGATCGCCGGTGAACACGCCCAGGGGCAGGAGGAACTTCGCGAGCGCATCCAGGGTCGGCGTTTCATAGCCCGTCATGGACAGGATGCTCTCGTCCACGACCGCCAGCGCCACTTCGCTCAGGATCCCTTTTCCGTCCTGGTCCGTGGTCGCGATGTTCAAGGTCATCTGGCCGCCGGGCAGCGCCTTCAGTTTTTTCTGTTCCTCGTTCACCGCGATCTTGATCTTCTGCCGCTCGCCCTTGACCTCGACGTTCACCGTCCCGACGAGGAAGGTCGGCGCCTCCTTGTCGAACTGGGCGGTGTACACCGGGAAATCCGATCGCGGCACCGTAGCGAGCACCGAGACATACACGTTCGGGCTGTAGTGGTTCTTGACGGGAAGTTCGATGCTCTGTTGGCCCGGTTTGAGCTCCACGGTCAGATACTCCACAAGGCCGCCCTGCTCCACGGTCACCAGGCAGGTCGATACTTCCCGCGAGGGATTGAGGAAGAGCTTCATGGTCTCGCCGCTGCTGTACAGGGGTTTTTCCGGATACAGGCCCAGCCTGCCGTAGTTCTTGGGCTGTTCACGGCGCTGATTCTCGTACTCATAATCGTAGTAATACCCGGCGAGGGAATAGCGGGTCGCGGACGTGTATTCCCGTCCTTTGTCGTCACGATAGGTGAAGGAGATGAGGTACTCGCCGCCGCGGGTGAAATCGAAGTCAAAGACGGCCCGGTCGTCCTTGATCGGCAGCTCGGCGGAAAGCTGGCTGCGCCATACCTGCTGCTGCTCGTGATAGAGATACCCCTCGGCATTCCGTTTCTGGATATAGGTGTAGCCGCGCTCCATCACCTGGACCAGGACATTCCCGCGGGAGAGCTTTCCTCCCTTGCGGTCGATCACCACGGCGGAGAGCGTCTGGTTCTCTCCCGCCTGCACCGTCGGCGGGTGATTGCTGATCCCCACCAGGTACTCGGGGTCCCCCTGGTACACCGAGCTGTCCGACGACGCCCTGCCGTCGAAGTCCACCACCGACGCGGTCACCTCGATGCCGTACTTGCCCGACAGGATGTCCCGTCCCACGGGGACCGGCACGGCTATCTGACCTTTTTCATCGAGGATCGACTCGCCGCTTTCGATCAGGTCCGTGCGGCTGTCAAGGGGATGGCCGAAGGAATAGCCCGGGTGATCCTGACGCGGATAGTCCGAGCGGGTATGATAGATGCTCCAGCGCACCTTGCCGTGTTTCACCGGACCGCCTGCATAGTATTTCCCGGCGATCATGCAGTTCAGCGCTTCCTTTTTCACGTCGAGATTTACATAGCCTTCGTCTTTCCCGGTCTCGCGCTTGTAGGTGATCTCCACGAAGTGACGGGGCTGGCGGAATTCCTGCACCTCAAAGGTCCTGCTGACCTTGTCGGACTCATTGTCACCGTAGTCCATGGTGAGAGTGTATGCCCCCAGGGGGAAATAGGTCTTGAGGCCGTACTGATCGTTCACGGTGCCGAACTCGGAAAGAGGAAGCTCTTTGCTGTAAATCTCTTCGTTCTTGGAATTCGTGATCGTGAGCGTAACGTTCGAGGACTTGGGCGGCGCGATCTTCCCTTCCAGATATTCCCGCACCGTGCCTTTGAAATAGACCGTTTCACCGGGCCGATAGATGCCGCGTTCGGTGAACACATGGCCCTTCAGCATCCCCTCCACGGTCCCGGCATTCCGTACCTGGTTGATACCGTCGGGTTTGACCGTCCCGTTGGGCAGGATGTTCACGAAGGTCCGGTCGTTGGATGCAACGGCCGCAACCATCGTGATCGCCGACAGCGGAAGTTGCTTGGCCGTCAGGACGCCCTCCGACGCCGGGATCAGCGACGCATGCTTTTTCATGAGCATGTTCTGGACGATAAAGAGGCCGCGAGCATCGGTCTTTCCCAGGGAGACCACTTCGCCGCCGGTGGTGAAGGCATAGAGGGAGACATCGCCTGCCGGTTTGCCCGAGTAGAGCGATGTCGCCCAGATCAGGAGCTCGTTGTCCGTAACTTTGTAGGTCAGGCCCAGGTCCGTGATGCGGTACAATCCGGTGTGGGTCTGGGCGTCCTGCTCCGTACGGCGGTTCGCCACGCGGATGAGATTGATGGCGCCCTGTTCCTTGTTCTTGCGGAAGGCAAGGGGGATCGAGAACTGGTGATAGATGTTCCGCGCCTCGTTCTGGGTGAAAAAGACCTGTTCATCGTTCGAGACATCTCCGAGGATGTCGTTGAAGGAACCGTCCTTGCCGAGCGCCTTCGCAAGGCGCGCCGCGGTCTGGATGAGGTCCTCCTGAACCGTCTGGAACAGCTTCAACTGCCGCGGGTTGTTCCTGATGTGCTGCAGCTGCTGCTCGGCCCGGGGGATCAGAATGGGCGGCACCTGGATGGCCTTGACCAGGACCGCCTCGGTGTTCATGATCTGCACATGCAGCATCTGCCTGCTGTTCCGTTCGATGACGTTTCCCTGGTCCAGGTAGGAAATATCAGGAGTCCGGTCGGGCATGGTGAAGCCCGCGGCGCCCTTTTCATAGGCTCTGCCGTTGGCGCTCGTGAAGTTCGGGGGGATCACGATCGTATACCGCTGGCCCGGCTGGAACTGCCCGCGGAGCAGCAGAATGTTCCCCGACCCGGCCAGCGAGCTGCTGTGCCATTCAACGGGGACCGGCGGGATGAATTTCACATTGCGCCGCAGGTCGTCCATGCGGCAGGCGTCGGTAAAATAGATGGACACCTGTCGATCCGCGGTGTTCGGCTCCACTTTGGAAATGGTGAACTTCGCGCCGGTCGCGGTGTTATAGACCGACGAGACCGCTTCTCCCATCTTCTGGAATATGCCGCCTTGCGCAGCGGCAACGGAAACACCGGCGAGCAGCATGGCAATGACGATCACGGCCAGTACTGAATAACGAGAACAAGACCATCTGGTACGCAGTCCCATTGAGACCTCCCTGAAAATTCGCGTAGTGATGCACCAAGGACGGATCACCCAAACCAAACATCTCACGCAGCCCCTGCCATGAGGGAAGCAGTCCCTGGTTCTCTTGCTTGATTACGTATACTTTTACTTTTCGATAAGATACGCGCGACTGGACGCAAGGATATCATAAGGGGAAAAATAAGACAATAGTATCAATGGGGTATTTTCCGGGTAGGGAAAATCACGAGCAGACGGTGGAGAGAAAACATGCGGACTTGAGCTGTTTCCCGAGGATGTGGACGGTGTGGGAGGCGAATGCTTTGTCCAGCTCCCGCAGGATCTCCGCGGAGGGCTTGAGCCTGAGGATCTTGTCCAGGTCCATGCGCAGGGCCTGGTAGTAGAAGCCGATGGCGCCGGCGGAGAGCGTCGGGTCCTCGCTCCCTGAAGAGACCAGGCAGGAGGAACAGAGCACCCCGCCCTTCAGTCCGTGGAAGATCATCTTCCGGTCCGGCGCGCATCCGCAGGACATGCAGGCGTCGAGCTTGGGCTGGTACCCGAGAAGGGAAAGAAAGCGTATCTGAAAGATCCGGAGCAGGAAGAGCGGATCTTCGCCCGCGTCGAGCAGGTTCAGGATGTGGTTCACCACAAGAAAGGCATTGGGATTCCGCTCCCCTTCCGGCGCAAGCTCCCGCACCAGTTCCAGCATCATGGCCCCTGCCGCGGCCCGCTCGAGATCCTCGGTGATGGAGAAGCGCTGGGTCAGGATCTCCGCTGACTCGATCCGGAGAAGGTCCTGGTGTTCGCGTTCAAAGAGGTGGAGGCGGCAGTGGGTGAACAGCTCCAGGCCGGCGCCGAAGCGGCGGAAGGACTTTCGAGCGTTCCGTGCCACGCCCCGCAAACGGCCACGGTCCAGGGAGAAGAAGGTGATGATCTTGTCCGCCTCTCCGAGGTTCATGGTGCCGATGATCACGGCTTCGGTCCTGGATTTCATAACAAAAAGGCTGCCTCAGAACAACAGCGTGTTTCGCGCAAATCCACCAAGGAGAGCCCGGACCATGACAAGGGAAGACGCGCTTTGCCTTGCGGCATGACATCCTGGCGCGGGATGCCTTTGACCTTTTCCTTCAGGCCGCCCTGACCCCGTCCGGAGCTATGCGCCTCCCGGGGCCTGCTGACTCGCCTTCCGCTCGCGCAGGAAGTGGATGACCCCGGGCAGGACCGACAGCACGATGATCACCATGATCACGAGCGTGAAGTTCCGCTTGACCGCAGGTATGTTCCCGAACAGGTAGCCGCCGAACACGAAGCTGCCGACCCAGATGACCGCGCCGCTCACGTTGAACACCGCGAACCTCCGGTAGGTCATGTTCCCCACGCCCGCGACGAACGGCGCGAAGGTCCTGATGATGGGCATGAACCGCGCTATGATGATGGTCTTGCCCCCGTGCTTCTCGTAGAACCGGTGCGTGCGTTCGAGATGCTCTTTTTTGAAGAACCGGGAATCCTCGAAGTGAAAGACCCGCGGCCCGAAGTAGTGGCCGATGCCGTAGTTCACCGCGTCTCCCAGTATCCCGGCGACGGTCAGCAGCACGAACAACCGGAGCGGGTCCAGCGAGCCAAGGGCGGCAAAGGACCCCGCAGCGAAAAGGAGCGAGTCGCCGGGCAGAAAGGGCGTGACGACCAGGCCGGTCTCGCAGAAGATGATCAGGAACAGTATGGCGTACGTCCAGGCGCCGTAGTCCTGGATGACCGCATTCAGATGCCTGTCAAGATGCAGAAAGATGTCGATGAACTGCGCGATCAATTCCATGGGTGCTCCCTGAACGATGCTGCGTTAATATAGTGAGCGGTGAATGGTAAGGGGGATTCCCTTACCCCTGACGGCCGTCTCAATCTTCTTCAATGAGCCCGATGTTCTTCAGCATCCGGTCGTCCTCGCGCCAGCCCTTCTTGACCTTCACCCAGAGCTGGAGGAAGACCTTGACGCCCAGGAGCTTCTCGATGTCCAGGCGCGCCCGGGTGCCGATCTCCTTCAGCAGCGCGCCGTTCTTGCCGATGACGATCCCCTTCTGCGAGTCCCGGTCCACGTAGATCGTCGCGTGGATGCGCGTGATCTCCGGTTCCTCTTTCATGGACTCGATCACCACGGCGGAAGAATAGGGAAGCTCGTCCTTGGTGAGCTCGAACACCTTTTCGCGGACGATCTCAGCGGCGATGAAGCGCTCGGGCTGGTCCGTGAGCTGGTCGTCGGGGAAGTACCGCGGCCCCTCGGGCAGGCGCTTCAGGATGGCCTCGACAAGCCCGCCCAGGTCCTTCTTGAGCGCCGAGACGGGGATGATCTCGGCAAAGGAATGGAGGCCGCTGAACTCCTGGATCAGCGGCAGCAGCCGCTCCTTCTCGATCAGGTCGACCTTGTTGATCAGCAGGAACACCGGCGTTCGCACCTTTGACAGCGACTCGATGATGAATCGGTCCCCGCCGCCCGGACGCTCCGTGGCCTCGACCAGGAAGAGGATCACATCCACCTCGCTGTAGGTCTTGAGCGCGGTCTCGACCATGAGCTCGTTCATCCGGTGCACCGGCTTGTGGATGCCCGGGGTGTCGATGAACACGAGCTGGCAATCGGGGCGGCTCACGATGCCCCGGATGCGGTTCCTGGTGGTCTGGGGTTTGTTCGAAGTGATCGAAATCTTCTCCCCAAGGAGGCTGTTCATGAGCGTGGACTTGCCCACGTTCGGTCTGCCCACGATGGCGATGAATCCGGAACGGAATGAAGGGATGTCAGGCATGGGGTACAATACCTGAAATCGGGGCACCGCGCAAGGAGGAAAGGGCTCAGGCGCCGCGGCCCTGCACGGCCTGATGGATCAGCGCGACCAGCGCCGCGCTCTCAAAGGGCTTCTTGATGATCCCGTCCAGGGAGGTGAAGTCCTCGGCCGAGATCATCCCCTCATACCCCGTCATGCCGATCACGGGAACCGAGGGTTCTATCTCCTTGATCTGGCGGCACAGCTCCGCGCCGTTCACCAGCGGCATCACCATGTCCGTCAGGACCGCGTCGATCCCGCCGGACCTTTTGCGGAACAGCTCCCGGGCGTGGATCGGATTGTCCGCCACCATGACCGTGTATCCGTGGGTGCCCAGGATGTCCTCGAGGGAGGACAGGATGTCCTTTTCGTCATCAACCACAAGGATGGTCCCCGATCCCCTGCGCGGGGCTTCCTCGGACGCCGCAACGTTCTTGACCTCCAGCGGCCGGGAAAGGTTTGACGCCGGGAAGGAGACCGAGAACGTGGAGCCCTCGCCCTCCCTGCTCTCCACACGGACCTCGCCGTTGTGGCTCTTCACGATGCCGTATACCATGGCAAGACCCAGGCCCGTTCCCTTGCCCGGCGGCTTGGTGGTAAAGAAGGGATCGAAGATCCGGTCGATGATGTCCCGCGGGATACCGGTGCCCGTGTCAGCAACCGAGAGCACCACAGCGGCGCCGCGGCCTGCCATCTCCCCGGTCCCGGTGGTGATCGTGATCGCGCCTCCGGGCGAAAGCGCGTCGAGCGCGTTCAGCACCAGGTTCGTGATCACCTGCTCGATATGGATGCTGTCGCCCAGGATCGCGGGCAGATGCTCATCGGTCCGCACCCGCACGGTCGCGTTCCGCTCCAGGAACGCGTGGCGCAGGAGCTCGACCGTGTCCCGCACCACGGCGTTCAGGTCCGTCGGGACCAGCGCAAGACGCTCCTTGCGCGAAAAGCTCAGGAGCTTGGTGACCATCTGGCCGGCCCGCCGCGCCGAATCCTCGATGGTCTTGATGCGGCGCTGGGCGAAGTCATCTTCCTTCACGCGCCTCCGCAGCACTTCCGCGTGGGTCAGGACCGCGGTGATGATATTATTGAAATCGTGGGCAATGCCGCCGGCAAGAACTCCCATGGACTCCAGTTTCTGGGACTGCACCACATGCTCCTGGAGCTGCTTCCGCTCGGTGACGTCGCGGACAAAGAGCTGGATGTGCGGCACCTTGCCGATGGCGATCTCCTTGGCGCTGATCTCGAGCGAGATCCGGCCGCCGTCCCTGCGGAAATGGTCCGCTTCGTACACTGCCGGCGCGCCGTCCACGACGGCCTCCAGGAGCCCGGCGATGCGGTCGCGGTTCCCGCCCGCGATCAGCATGGTGAACGGCGTTCCCTGGAGCGCTTCACGGGGGAAGTCGTGGATCTCGCAGAAACGCGCGTTCACGTTCACGATCGCGCCCTTCCGGTCAAGGACGGCGATGCCGTCCATGGCGTTCTCGAAGAGCGCGCGGTACTTCTGCTCGGAATCGGCCAGCGCGTGGGTCTTGGCGTCGACCAGGTCCTGCAGGCCGGTGGTATAGTGCTCGAGCTTGGCCTTCTCCGCGGACAACTCCTCGCGCAGCTGGATCTCTGAAACGAGCAGCTTCTGGTTGTGGTACCGCAGGATGAGCGCGATGACCGTCATGGACACCATGAAGGCGTTATTGCTGATGAACACGCCGCTCGTCACCGGGCCGGCCAGCAGGATCGGGATCACGTAGGTCCCGTAGATGATCAGGACCAGCGTGACGGCGAACCACATGCTGATGGGCACCAGGCCCAGCGCGCAGATGATCAGGATGAGCATGGCGGCGTAGTAGGGCGAGCTCTGGCCGCCGCTCTGCATCACCGCAAGCTCGATGACGACCGCCGAGAGAGCCGTGGCCACGGCACAGATCGAGTATTGGTAGACAATATTGCGCTTCAGCCGGTTGAGGTAATAAAGGACGATGAGAATGGCGGAAATAGCGAGACGGTAGATCATGAACCGCCTGAAGTTCTCGGGGGATACGAAATAGTCCATGAACGCCAGAAGCGGAAAGATCGCGGCGCCGATCAGGAACGCCGTACCGTTCCAGGACTGGATCAGTTTGGCCAGGTGTTCGTTCAGTCGAGGGTTCTGCCCGGTCGTCTTCATTTGTCCATGATACCACGTTCTCGCCCCGCAGGGATATGCGCAGATGACGCCATTCGCGCGTGGAGCGGCGCGGGAGATTCCATTTGACAACCTTGCGGGGTAATCGGTATTATCCGTCTACCTATGAGCACGTCCCCGGCCGAACTGAGTGCGCTCCGCGAGCGGATCCTCACACTTAAGAAAGACCTGAACGCGATCATCCTGGCCCACAACTACCAGCGGCCGGAGGTGCAGGACATCGCCGACATCACCGGCGACTCGCTGGAGCTGTCCCGGGCGGCCGCAAGGACCGATTTCAAGGTCATCGTGTTCTGCGGCGTCCACTTCATGGCCGAGAGCGCCTCCATCCTGTCGCCGGACAAGACCGTGCTCCTGCCGGAGATCGACGCCGGCTGCCCCATGGCCGATATGGTGACCGCCGAAGGCCCGAGAACGACGAAGCGCGACCTCTTCCAGGAGCTCTACGGCATCACCTTCCAGTTCCCCGACACCTACACGATCAAGGACATCAAACGTCAGCACCCCGGCGTGCCGGTAGTGGCCTACGTGAACACTTCTGCCGCGGTCAAGGCCGAGAGCGACATCTGCTGCACCTCGTCGAACGTGGTCAAGGTCGTGGAGTCGCTGAAGGAGGACACGGTCATCTGCATCCCCGACCGGAACCTCTCGGCCTTTGCCGCAAAGCGGACCAAGAAGAAGGTCATTGCCTGGGACGGGTTCTGCAATGTGCATCATGTCCAGCTCTCGATGAACGACGTGGTCCAGGCCAGGGCCGGGTATCCGAAAGCGCTGCTCGTGGTGCATCCCGAGTGTCCGCCGGAGATCCAGGACAAGGCCGACCATATCACGAGCACTTCAGGCATGCTCACGTTCTGCAGGGAATCGAAGGAAAAGGAATTCATTATCGGCACCGAGGAAGGCCTGCTCCACCGCCTGCGAAAGGAAAATCCCGGCAAGACGTTCCATATCCTGTCCCGGAAGATGGTCTGCCCCAACATGAAGCGCACCCATCTCTCGAGCGTTCTCGCTGCCATGGAGAAGATGCAGTACGTGATAAAAGTACCCGACGAGATCCGCATCCCCGCCAAACGCGCCCTCGACCGCATGCTCGAGATCGCGTAAGACCCGCCGCACCAATCCTTTTCGACACTAAGGACGCTGAAAAACCGACAGCGATCAGTGGAACGATGCCGTCTTCTCTGAATGACCCTGCCGGGGATCGGAGGATCCTCCCCTTTGTAATGAAAGACTACCCAACGGCGTTATTTTCGCGCAAAGCCGCAAAGGCGCAAAGGAAACCTTAAGACCGGAACGTTTTTTATTTGTCTTTCTTGGCGGCTTGGCGGCTTTGCGCGAGACAGCATTTTGATCCTGCTTTGGTTTCTGATTATTCGGGGAGGCTTATTCCGGATTCCCGCCTGCGCCGGGATGACAGCACCGCGGAGGTCTGTTTTTCAGTGTCCTCAGTGTCAGAAATACTCTTTCGGCAACTCAATTCCGCCGCTTGTCCACCACGAAGATGCTGCGCGCGAACTGTTTCGCGTATTCCTTCAGTTCCGCGCCGACCTCGGCCATCTCCAGGGGCGACTCAAAGGACCGCAGCGTGTTCGTGACGACCGCGATGCTGATGGTCACGAGCGGGAAGCGCATCTCCACGCCCTGGCGCGTCTTGCCCAGGATGTACCCCGCTGCCCGGTCCTCGGCATTGTAGAAATCCGGCGCGCGGCCGTCGAACCGGGCGATCACCTCGCTGCAGATGTCGTTGATCCGGTCCGGCGTGGTCACGACCACGAAGTCATCGCCGCCCACGTGGCCCACGAAATCACCGGGCCCGCCCCGGCTCCTGGACGCCTCCTCGATGATCCGCGCCGCGTCCTTGATCACAATGTTCCCGTGTTCATACCCGTACCGGTCGTTGTAGGACTTGAAGTTGTCCAGGTCCATGACGCAGAGCGCCAGCTGCTCCTTCCGGTCGAGACGGCCCTGGATCTCCCGTTCGATCGCAACGCCGCCCGGCAGGCGGGTCAGGGGGCTGGCATCAAGGTACATCTCCTCCAGTTTCTTCAGTCTCCGCGTCATCTGCTCGAACGCCCGGGCAAGCTCACCGACCTCGTCCTCCCGGTCGGTCTGGAGTTTCACCTCGAAGTTCCCCTCGGCAACGAGCTGCGTGGCCTCCCGGAGCCGCCGGATCGATGAGGTGATGGAGAAGGTCAGGAGCATCGCCGCGATGATGCTTGCCACCGTGGTGACCAGGCAGAGGACCAGGGCCGTCCGGAACGCTGTATTGCTGATGTCCCGGATCAAATGCATCCTCGTATCATGCCGCTCCTGCATCTGGCGGGGGATCTTCCGGAGGATCTCGAGCATCCTGTCCACGAGCCGGTTCATGGTGTTCTGCGACAGCCTCTGCGCGGCGTCGACGCGGCCCTGCTCCAACAGCTTGACGATGTCCTGGAAACCATTGCGATGCCTATCATGGAGGTCGCTCAGCACATCCAGCGATGGAAGGAGATGACCGGCAATGCGCCGGAGCTCGGCAAGATGATCATCGAACTCGCCGTTCCGCTCCCCGTAGAGCCCCAGGATATCCTTGCTGCGGAGGATCACATAGCGCTTTTCATGGCCGTTCTGCGCCAGCAGCGCGCTGATCATGTCCTCGGCGTGTTTGCTCACCGGAATGTCGACGTTCACGATCCCGAGGTTGAGCCGGTTGATCTGGAACAGGCTGACAAGAACATAGCTGACGACGGTCAGCGTGAGAACAGCAAGGATGGCGTATCCGGCGAGCATTTTGGCGGCAATGCTCGTGCGGGTCAACGGGGCGGGGGCGCTATTGTGCGGATCTTCGTTCGGAGCCTGCCGCTGCTCCGAACTGCTCGTATCGGTCGGGGTCATAGTGCACGCTTGCGATAGCCTAACAGACAACCACGGTGATGTCAACGGATTCTTCCCCGGGAACGCCGGGAAGCCGGCGGGCGGGAATGGCGCGGGAACTGCGCTCCGGTCAGATCGCCGAGGCCTCCAGGAGGGAGCCCAGACGTTTCAAATGGTCTTTCTCCTCGTCCACCAGCAGGGCAAAGATCTCTTTCACCTCGGGAACGCCTGACCACCGGATGATCTTCAGGTAAAGGTCCAGGGAATTCACCTCGATCTGCATCGAGACCTCCAGGGTGTCCCGGAGCGAATGCTCCCGCGTTCGCAGGTAGTCCAGCGACTGGTCGATCGAGAAGCCCCCTTCCATCAGGCCTTCCGGTCCCTGCGCGGCTCCGGCTCCGACCCGTTCCCGTCCGCCGCACCGCTCATACGCCTCGAGCACCTTCTGTTTGTGCCCCTCCTCCGCAGTGATGAGCGAGCGGAACAGCGACCGGACGTTCTCCTCAACCGCGCTTTCCAGGACCTTGCTGTAGAACCGCGCGGCTCCCTCCTCAAGTGCCCAGGCGAGCGATGCCAGTTGGACAAGCGTTGTTCGTCCCCTGACCAGTTCCAGGCCTGCTTCGGCGGGGCCTGTGGCAGATTGTCCGTTCCAGGCCAGCATGCCGCCCTCCATATTGAAGACCGTCATCCCCGCGTCAGCAAGGAGCGATGCCGCGGACCGGCTCCGGTTGCCCGACCTGCAGTAGGCGACCACGGGACGGCGTTTGTCCAGTTCGCTCATCCTGTTGGGAAGTTCCGGAAGCGGGATCAGGACAGAGCCGGGGATATGGCCGTTCTGGTGCTCCGCCGGCTGCCGTACATCGAGCAGCGTGAAATCGCCGATCCGCTTCTCTTCGAGCCACGTCCGCACCTCGTCGGGTCTCAGGTTCTGCACTGTGGTGAATGAGGCAGTGATATCCATGAGTTCTCTCCCTGCAGCGTAAGGCCGCTTGCGTTCAACGCGGCCGGGCATTGTCCACGCTTTTAGTGTATCGGAGCTCCGGCCATTCGTCAAGGCAATGCAGCCGCACAGACAGTTCTGCAATACAACCCGCGCCGTTAGGGGTTTTTCTGCACCGGAATGGACAACATCGTATAAGCGATGAGCACCATCATGCCCCTCTTTTCTCCTTGTTTCATTGCAAAAATCTGCTACCATGTCCTACTTCCCGCTCATCGAGGCCTGTGCATGGTATTCGCGCTGACTAAAGTTATCCTCTGGCTTATCCTGCCGCCGGCAAGCCTGCTGGTCATGCTGCTGGCTGGTCTTTTTGTTCTCCGCAAGCATCCGGCGTCAGGCAAGGCCCTCGTTGCGGCCGCGGTCCTGCTGCTGTACCTGCTGAGCCTCCCCATGGCAGCGGACATGCTGATGCGGCCTTTGGAATCAAGCGTCCCGCCTTTTGGGGGAAACCCGGACAAAGCAGAGGCCATTGTGGTGCTGGGCGGAGGAGTTCTGGACCTTTCCTGGGCCGCAGTCCCTCCCGGGCTGACGGAAGCAACGCTCGCCCGTGTGGTGGCCGGCGTGGAACTGGCGCGAAAACTGAAACTCCCGGTCGTCATGAGCGGCGGCAGCGGCGCCATAGACGGCAGCACCCTGCGCGAGGCTGATGCCATGGCTGACCAGGCGATCAGGCTGGGCCTGGACCGCAAGTACGTTCTGGCAGAGAGCCGGTCCCGGAACACGCTGGAGAACGCCCGGGGCGTCCGGGAGCTCATCGGCCAAAAGCAGGTCCTCTTGGTCACCTCGGCTTCGCACATGAAACGCGCCTCCGGCATGTTCACCAGGCAGGGGTTCACCGTCATCCCCGTGCCCACGGACTATAGAACCCAGACGCGCACACCGTCGTGGACCAACCTTTTCCCCCGGGCGGGAAATCTCGACCTGTCGTCAAATGCCATTGCCGAGCATGTCAGCCTCACCTGGTACCGCCTTCGCGGCGCGCTCTGACAGGCGGCAGAACACATCGATCAGCACCCCTGATGACGCGAAAGGTCTTGAGATAAAAAAAGAACCTGATGTTTCATGGCGTTCTCCGTGTCCTCAGTGTCAAATAAGATCTTCTAACGCACTCCTCCCTTTCCTTGCCCCCCTTGACAACCGGTCCGTTCGTTGGTATATTTAGTTCAAGATTAAACTATTTAATATTGATTTGCTTGGAGCGGCGCATGGGAACGAAGTTCAATGGCACCAGGGACGAAGTAAGGGCGCTCGACACCTTCATCAAGCTCGTGCGCGCCGCCGGTTCGGTGTCCTCGCGCGTGGAGAGCCGTTTCAGCGAAATCGACCTGACCGTAAGCCAGTTCGGCGTGCTTGAGGCGCTCTACCACCTCGGCCCGCTCCATCAGAAGGACCTGGCGAAGAAGATCCTCAAGAGCACGGGCAATATAACCATGGTCGTGGATAATCTTGAACAGCGCGGCCTTGTGATACGGTCACGGGACGATGATGACCGCAGGCATTTTTACGTCACGATCACCGCCGCGGGGACCAAGCTCATCAGGTCGTTCTTTCCCGGCCATGCCGCGCGGATCACGGCGGAATTGAGCGTTCTGACACGGGCGGAGCAGGAAGAGCTCGGCAGGCTGTGCAAAAAGGTGGGCCTGGGAAGAACTGAATAAAGCGACTGACCGGTCCTCAGGGACCGTCATGATATAACGCTGCGCATCAAGGAGGTCTGCAATGCCAAGGAATCTGCCTGTCATGGTGAACCTGGAGCCGGGAACCCACTACTGGTGCAGCTGCGGAAAGAGCGGGAAGGAGCCTTTCTGTGACGGTTCCCACAAAGGCACGGACAAGGAACCGGTGACCTTCGAAGTCAAGACCGCCTCAAAAGAAGCGCTCTGCGCCTGCGGCCGCACCAAGACCCCGCCCTATTGCGACGGGTCTCACGCCCGGTGACGGGCGGAGTGGTCGAAAGGAGGCGGTTGAAATGTTCAAGAAGCTGGTCAATACAAATAACGACGTGGTCGTTCTGATACTGCGGCTGATGCTGGGAATCGTGTTCTTTCCCCATGGGATGCAGAAACTGCTGGGATGGTACGGAGGATACGGGTTTGAGGGCACCATGGGGTTCTTTACCGGAACGTTCGGGATCCCGGCGGTCTTCGCGTTCCTGGCGATCATGGCAGAGGGCCTGGGCTCGCTCGGCCTGATCACGGGCCTCTTCACCCGCGTGGCCGCCTTCGGCGTCACCGTGAACATGCTCGTGGCGGTCAAGATGCTCCATCTGCAGCACGGGTTCTTCATGAACTGGTTCGGCAACCAGAAGGGCGAAGGATACGAGTTTCACCTGCTCGCAATCGTGATCGGCGTGGCGCTGATGATCAGAGGCGGTGGCGCGCTGTCAGTGGATGGATTGCTGTCGGACAAGAAGTAGTACGAGGAGAAGTAACCAGGTGGCAGTACAGCTCGGGCCGTTCCGAAAGGAGCGGCCCATTTTTTATGAACGGCTCTGCTGAGGGGCGCAGCTTACGCGACCCTCTCGAGCCGAATGGTTAGAACATCGTCATCGAGCTTCACATTGTTTAGCCCGATCTATCGACTTGGCCGAACATTAAGCTTTTGAGAAATAACGCCGAGACTAATCCCGATCAAATAGAACCCGCGTTGTACGATTATTTATTCTTTATTTCGACTTTCGTCACGGATATGCTGCCATCCGCTTTAGTGACATGGACAAAGTAAGGAAGCAAATGTTGAAATGTAATTTCTGATTGTTTGCGTCTACCCGAGCCCCAACCGTCTTCTAATGGTGGAAAAGTTATCGCCCAATAATCCCCCGCGTCCTCTATAGTCTTAGGTTTATTGACGTTCCAATCGTAGTCATATCCGGTGTTCACCATATAGTTTCTCGCTAGTATAAGCGCTTCGTCTCTATTGACGCCATCGCTCACATTGACCAATGTCATTTGTTTATTAATTTCCTCTTTGTTAACCACCGGCAATGTCGTAGCACAACCGATGGCTGACAAACAAGCAAGAGATATAATTACTGTTCTCATTTTATTCTCCCTATCTACAAGATATTATCTCTTCGGTAAAAGCATCTAATATTGATGCTTTTCCAGTTCCGTGCCTTTGTTATTCCCATACCGGATCGGATGCGCCATACTTTCGCCTCTGGATCCCACCTGCCCTTAGCCGCCTTTGCGATATTCCGCAGTTCCTTTTCTGTAAATCCTATGAACACGGGAACAAGATCATTCTCCCTGTACTGCCGCGGAGACGGCTCCCAGTTTTTTTCTTCAACGATCAACTCGGTGGGGTTATTCGGGGTCGGACCAAACCAACTCACTGTTATTCAGATGCTACCGTTCTAACAACCCTCACTTGCCTGGATTCTTCCGGGCCTCGATCCTGGCCTTTGTCATCCGTTCCCGCAAGCCGCCTTCCCGCAGAAACGCCTCTTGCAGCTTCTGGAGCTGCCGGTCCAGCAAATAGCTTGTCACGCGGATGAGACCGATGATGGTGTTCGCCGAAATCGTTGGATCGGGATGCTCGATAGCCGGCCTGAAGGTCTCGTAATCAGCATCGGGCAGTCTGTTCAGCTCCCGCAAGCGTCGGACCTCTGCGCTGTCCCTGGGCCATTCGGGTGCGTTCTTCTGTCGCAGGAAATCCCGATAATCCGTCAGCAGTTCCTCCAGACTTGCCCGGGCCACATTCGTGAGCTTGATCTCCATCTCCTTGGACGTGCCTGATGCCATGCTGCCTTCAACGATATTCTGTTTTCCCGACCGTGCGGCCTGGATCATCTGGTCATGGGTTCGGCTGCGCTTGTCCACGAATCGGCCGCAGAAATAGACCGTAGCATCATAGACGATCTCCGATTTTCTGAAGGACAGCAGTTTCTGGTAGCCGCCGTGAGGCGGAAGAATGCTGTGAGGCATGGGGAAAACCTCTTCAATGGACGAAAAGGACAAAAATGACACAAAGGACAACAAAACATCAAAGACTTCCTGCTGTCCTTGAGGTCTCTTCTGTCCCTTTTTTGTTTCTGATCATTTTTCCCGATTATATAGATATCGCCGAGATTGTCAAGCAGCAGGATCGGCATAGGGGGCGGCCATAAAGGCCGCGCCCCTGCCACACCACCCGGCATGCGGGTCCGCACCGGGCGGTTCAAGAAGTTGAGGCTATGAGAGACGCGGTACGCCGAGACGATCAAAGTACG
>Ga0224495_10000486_pt1 | contig 31539 bp, 27 predicted proteins | sample SF_Jul11_sed_USG_FD_168128 | JGI IMG/M metagenome (GOLD analysis project Ga0224495, IMG submission 168128) | Sediment microbial communities from San Francisco Bay, California, United States - SF_Jul11_sed_USGS_4_1 | ecosystem: Environmental > Aquatic > Marine > Sediment | place: USA: California... | reverse complement strand
TGGCGGAAGTAAATCGCATCCTTCGTTTCGACAACATCGAATCCAAGCTGCGCAACGCGCCCAAGCCAATGGTGGTGAACAACAGCTTTCCCACCGATACCCACCACGGCTGGAAATTCATCCGCTTTGGCCCGGACGGTTTGCTTTATGTACCGGTGGGTGCGCCGTGCAATATCTGCGAACCCGATACGGCGCGCTATGCAGCGATCTTCCGCATGAAGCCGGACGGCACCGCACTTGAGCAGTATGCGCGCGGCGTGCGCAACACGGTTGGGTTCGACTGGCATCCCGAAACCCATGAGTTGTGGTTCACCGACAACGGGCGTGACTGGTTCGGCAACGATGTTCCGCCGGACGAGCTGAACCATGCGCCGCGCCCCGGCATGAATTTCGGCTACCCATACTGCCACGGTAAGGCGCTTGCCGACGACGAATTCGGTGCAGAACGGCCCTGCGGCGAATTCACCCCGGCTGCGATGGAACTCGGCCCGCATGTGGCCTCGCTGGGAATGCGCTTCTACACCGGCATAATGTTCCCGGATAGTTACCGCAGGCAGATCTTCATCGCCGAGCACGGCTCGTGGAACCGCATCCCGCCGATCGGTTACCGCATCTCGCTGGTGCGCCTGAAGGAAGGCAAGGCGGCAAGTTACGAAACTTTTGCGGAGGGCTGGCTGGGCACGCTGACCGCGTGGGGCCGTCCGGTGGATGTGCAGGTAATGCTGGATGGCGCACTGCTGGTGTCGGACGACAAGGCGGGGGTGATCTACCGCATCAGCTATGGTGAATAGCCGGTAATTCCGGCTTCAAGAAGCCTTCAGCCTGACCATTTCTCCGCCGCGATTGAAGGCCAGGTAGTTTCCGATGCTGCCGACCTGGATGGATTTGACCATCTCTTTCAGCGGCTCTTCCGCTTCTTCGCTTTCAGTCGCGTCGTCAGATTTCCCGTCCATACAGGCTACAAACACGATATCCCAGTCTTTCCCGGTGTGGCGCGATTCCTCGTCCAGACTCGCAAAGCTTACCCGGTTGCTTGCCAGCTTGTCGACGCACAATACCGGCATCAGCGCACCCCCTTTGCGCGCCTTGAATTCCGCCTGCTGGTCGCTGGTGGCCTCGCCCGGTAACTCTGCCTTGGTGAAGACAAATAGCATGCGTTGCGGCTTTGACTGCATGTTCGCAGCATTCAGTAAATCTTCGTAACTCGATATGTTCACAGCGCGCAAACCTTTCAATAACGGATAAAAGCGGATTATATTTCACTCTCGCCGCTTTCATGTTTTTATGTGATTTTTAGCACAGACAGCTTTTCAATATATTACTATCTTGCACCGCTCCAAAACAACGCAAGGGATTAACAAATGAAGTCAAACAAGCTCGCCCAAGTCGCACTGCTGCTCTGGATCCTGACCATCGCCGTTTTTGCGTGGTTTTTCATTCGCGGAAACACCACGGCAGGAACCGACGGCAGAGCTGCGATCATCCTGCAGCCAGGAGAACGCGACTTTGTCATGAAGGAAATGCGCGGGCTGCTGGCCGCAACACAAGGGATAACTGAAGGGGCAAGTCAGGGAGACATGGCGCGTATCGTCAAAGCAGCCCGCAGTGCCGGCTTGGCAGGCACTGCAGAAGTCAACCCCACCCTGATGACAAAGCTGCCTATTGATTTCAAAAGGCTGGGAATGAGCCTGCATGGCGATATGGATGAGATCGCCAATGCCGCAGAAAGTGGCAAGCCGGTACCGGAAGTGCTGAAAATGACGTCCATGGCCCTGACCAAATGCGTTAATTGCCACGCAGCCTGGCAGATCAAGGCAGCCAATTAGGGCGACAAGTAAACAGCCTCAGCAGCTGACGATCGCACATTGTTACGAACTATTTCTTTGCAGCAGCTTTTCTGGCAGTTGATTTTGCGATTTTCCTGGCAGCCGGTTTGGCTGTCTTCGCAGCCGTCTTTGCCTTGGGTTTGGCTGCCTTGGGTTTGGCTGCCTTGGGTGCTGTTTCCTTGGGCGTCTTAACCGGCTTGCTTTTGGCTGTTTTGGCCGCTGCTTTTTTGGGAGCTGTTTTTTTGGCCCCAGACTTCCCGGTTTTCCCGCCACCTTTAGCCGCCTTGGCGGCGATCAATTCCAGTGCCTCTTCCAGCGTGACATCATCCGGTGAAGTCCCCTTGGGCAGGGTGGCGTTGATCTTGCCGTGGCGGACATAGGGACCGTAGCGGCCGCTGCATATTTCAACGCTGGTTTTGTCGTCCGGGTGGTCGCCTAACACGCGCAACACGGTGTTGCCATCGCGTGCTTGCGCCAACAGTTCCACGGCGCGCTCCAGGCCGATGTCGAAGATGCTGTCGGCCTTCGGGATGGATTTGAATTTGCCGTCGTGACCGATGTAGGGCCCGAAGCGGCCGATGTTGACGATGACTTTTTTGCCGGTGTCGGGGTGCGCGCCGAGTTCACGCGGCAGCGCCAACAGCTTCAGCGCGCTGGCCAGATCGGCCTGTTCGAGCGGCATTTCCTTGGGCCAAGAGACGCGCTTGGGCTTGGTTTTTTCTTCCTTGCTCACCTCGCCCAGTTGCACGTAGTGGCCGTACGGGCCGCGCAGCAGCAGCACCGTTTGCCCGGTGCCTGGATACACGCCCAGCTCCACCCTGGCCGAGGCGTCGTCCTGCGACTCGCCGCTGAGGCTGCGCTTGTATTTGCATTCCGGATAGTTGGTGCAGCTGATAAAACTCCCGTAACGGCTGAGTTTTTTGGCAAGCGGCTTGCCGCAATCCGGGCAGGCTTCATCGATCAATTCGACCGGACGGTCTATGGTGGCTTTCTCCTTGACCAGCGCTGAAAAACCTTTCCAGAACTCATCCATAACCCCGACCCAGTCACGCTTGCCTTCGGAGATTTCATCCAGCTCGTCCTCAAGGCGTGCGGTAAAACCATAATCCACATACCGGGTGAAGTGCTCGGTCAGGAACCGGTTGACCACCCGGCCGACATCGGTAGGCGTGAAGCGCTTCTTGTCGAGAATCGCATATTCGCGCGCCTGCAACGTGGAAATGATGGAAGCGTAGGTTGAAGGGCGGCCGATGCCATATTCTTCCAGCGATTTGACCAGGCTGGCTTCGGTGTAACGCGGCGGGGGCTGGGTAAAGTGCTGCTCGCCATACAGTTTGTCAACCGGCAGCACGTCCCCCTCGGCGAGGGGTGGCAACTTGCCGCCTTCCTCTTCGGATGCATCGTCCACGTCTTCCATGTAGACACCGATGAACCCCGGGAACACCAGCACCTGGCCGTTGGCGCGGAACAATGTGTTGTCTCCCCCAAGGCGGATATCCACACTCACCGTTTCGAAGCGTGCCGGCGACATCTGGCAAGCCAGGGTGCGCTTCCAGATCATCTCGTAAAGCCGTGCCTGGTCTGAAGTCAGATGGTCGCGGATGCTATCCGGGGTGCGCGTGATCGAAGTCGGGCGCACGGCTTCATGGGATTCCTGAGCGTTCTTGGTTTTGCTCTTGTAGGCTGGTTGTGCAGACGGCAGATATTCAGGGGAGAAATTATCCCTGATGTAATCACGGATCTCCTGGACTGCTTCCTTTGCCAGCGATACCGAATCGGTACGCATATAGGTGATCAGGCCGATCGTCTGACCGCCGATATCCACGCCTTCATACAGCGATTGCGCGGTGCGCATCGTCCGGTCGGCAGTCATACCCAGCTTGCGCACGGCCTCCTGCTGCATCGTCGATGTCGTGAACGGAGCGGCTGTATTGCGCTGCTTGGCTTTCTTCTCGACACGCACCACTTTGGGCGGAAGCTTGGCATCACTGAGTTTGGCATGGATCGCGTCATATTCATCCCGGCTTCCGATGCTGAGCTGTTCCAGTTTTTTGCCCTGATACTGGAACAGCTTTGCCGTGAACGGCTGGTGATCCTTGTTGGTATCCAGATGCACCGTCCAGTATTCCTGGCTCTTGAATGCCTCAATCTCCTGTTCACGCTCAACGATCATCCGCAATGCAGGGCTTTGCACACGTCCTGCCGACAAGCCGGTGCGGATCTTGCGCCATAGCAGCGGCGACAGGTTGAAGCCGACCAGATAATCCAAGGCGCGCCGCGCCTGTTGTGCGTTCACCAGCGGCATGGAAATTTCCCTGGGGTGCGCGACGGCATCGCGCACCGCTGACTGGGTGATCTCATAGAACACCACGCGTTGCATGTTCTTGCCTTTCAGGCCGCGCTTTGCCTTGAGCAACTCGGAAATATGCCAGGCGATCGCCTCCCCCTCGCGGTCGGGGTCGGGCGCCAGCAGGATGTTGTCGGCTTCGGCAGCGGCTTTGGCAATCGCGTCCACGTGTTTACTGTTGCGCGCAATGGTTTCGTATCGCATCGCAAAATTGTTTTCGGTATCGACAGCGCCGGTCTTCGGCACCAGGTCGCGCACATGGCCGAATGAAGCAAGAACTTCAAAATCCTTGCCCAGATATTTCTTCAGTGTTTTGGCTTTTGCCGGGGATTCGACGATCAGGAGATTGGTTGCCATTCGTTCCGTTGGAAATTCAGTGTAATTGGGCGGAATGCAGCGGGGTTAGCAACTCTTCGATCAACAGCGGATCGATATCCTGATGGCGGTTCCACAACACCATCAGCATGATCAGCTTGAGCTTGTCCAGCGCAAGATTTTCATTCTGCAGTGCAACGGCGCGGTCGATGATCATTTCGCGTTCCACTGCTGATATCAGGTGTTGCTGCTCGGCAAACAACAGGAACTGGCGCGCCTCAAAGCCGATACGTTGCAATTCCAGTTCGGCGAAATGCCGCTGCCCGGCATGCTCCAGACTGGCGGGGTAACTTTCGGTATCTTGCTGGTGCAAGGCGGACAACCAGGCCAGCGCTTCGGTTATTTCGTCGCCCTCAAAACCTGCGGCGGAAAGCTTGCGGGACAACTTGTCCGGCTCGGGATAGCTGCCAGCGTCAAAGTAACTTTCAAACAAGTACATCAGTATTTCAAACATAATATTTGCGGTGTTTTATTGGATTCGCTGATACAAACCGCCGGGTATCGTACTGATGTGCCCGCTCAGTTCGAGCGTTAACAGCATGGCGGATAGCTCGGCTATCGTCAAGCCGCTGCGAGCTCGTAGCGTGTCGACATCTATTGGGTCGAAACCCAGGTGGTCAAGCAGTGCAACATCCGGCCCTTGAATATCAATATGTTGCGCGTCAGGGCTTGGGGCTGGCAGCGCATGCGTGCCGGGCAATTCTTCAAGGATGTCACGGGCAGTCTCAACCAGTTTCGCACCCTGTTTGAGCAGCGCGTGGCATCCCTTGCTTTGCGGTGCATGTATCGACCCGGGAATGGCGAACACCTCCCGGCCCTGCTCAACAGCCAGTCGTGCAGTGATCAGCGATCCGCTTTGCAGCGAAGCCTCCACTACCAGGCATCCCTCGCTCATGCCGCTGATGATGCGGTTGCGTCGAGGAAAATTTCCGGGCAACGGTGGCGTCCCTAGCGGAAATTCCGAGACCAGCGCCCCTTGTTCGGCGAGTGCGTGTGCCAGATCGCGATTCGCAGCAGGGTAAACCTTATCCAGTCCGGTGCCCACCACCGCAATACTGCTCCCCCGTCCGCGCAAAGCTCCACGGTGTGCCGCGGCATCAATACCGTGCGCCATTCCGCTGATGATGCACAACCCTGCATCACTCAACGACTGGGCGAGTGCTTCAGCGTTATTCAAACCTTGTGGTGTGGCATTACGGCTGCCGACAATCGCCAGCGCACTGCAATTGAGCAGGTCAAGCCTTCCCTTCACATACAGCAACAGCGGCGGATCCGGGGTATTCAGCAGTAATTGCGGATACTCGCTGTCTGCAAGAGTGACAATGCGATTATTGGCATCCTCCAGCCAGGCCAGCATCGGCCCGACTGCCTCGCTATCGATTCCCTTGCCGATCTCGGCAGCGACCTCAGCCTTGACAAACGGCTTGAGCAAGCCGGTGGGTGCGGAAAAAACCGCTTCCGGCGAGCCGAACTCCTTCAGAAGCCCGCGCGCACCCTCGCCACCCAAGCCTCGAACCAGACTAAGCGCCAGCCAGGCTTCAAGCGAGGCATCTATTTTCATTATTTAAGGGGTCTGTGCGCGATCCAGCAACTGCACCGGCAATTTTGTCTGCATCACCAGCGCATACGACACTTTGTTGAACACGCGGAATACAAAAACCAAGCCATATCGCTCATCCGGCAGTTTGTAGGTCTTATCCCAGAAAATAAAGGTTTTGCCGCTTTTGACCTTTTCCCCTTTTTTATAGAGGGCCAGCACATGTCCGACCTCCAGGCCGTCGCGTGCGCCTTTATTCAATACGATGGCGGTATTTTGCCCAGCCTGGGTCAACCCGCCGAAAACCGAGATCACTTGGGCTGAAATATCCTCATCAGGAGCACGCGGAAGATAAGGGTCACCCGCATTTGTGGAAAGCGCAACGAGAAGATCACCCTTGCGAATTTCCTGTACGGCGCTGGTGATTGAAAGCGTGCTGACCTCGGCGAATTCCTTCACCTGGGCGGACCCTAGATAGACTGTCTCGATTCCCAGCATTTCACCCGTGTCGGGATCGTAGAATTTTTTTCCTGGGCGATATATTTGCCATTTGGCGCCCTGATCTTCAGACAGGCCTTGTGCAAAAGCGATATCGTTGTCGCCAAGTATCACCCTGCCCTCGCGCGCGCCGACAAGTGTAGGGGCGCCATCCAATTCATCTTCCTCAACGACCAGCGGCCGGTTCAGAAAGGGCTCGATGATATTCGCAGGGATGCTCGGTATGGCGCCATAATCACTCGGGCTTTCATGCACCTTGGGTGCAAGCCTGATGGTCGTATCACTCGGCTCAACGGTTCCCGGCGTGGCAATTGTTGCAGCCGACCGCCTCGGGCTCTCAACTACTGGCCCAATGCGCAAAGTGCCCGTGGCACGATCAAGATTGATCACGTCCTCGGGATAAATCCAGTGCGGATCCTTGATGGTATCTTTGTTCAAACCCCAGATATACGGCCACTTCCAAGGATCCTTGAAGAACTTTCCCGAAATATCCCACAGGGTATCTCCCTTGACAACTACGTATCTGTCCGGGGCGTCTGGGCGGATATTGAGCTGATCGGCACAAGCCAGGGTGGATAGCATCAGGCAAATCAGCGATATAATCTTGCGCATGGATAACTCCGGCAGAATCTATATAAAAAGGCATGCAATATTGCTGCGATACTTTAAATTCTGCATCTAGTCATATAAATTAGCAAGCATTTATAGGAACCTCTACAATCTACTGTGGTGCAAAAGCGGCATGGCAATCCTGAAAATCCTGCAATATCCCGATGATCGGCTTCACACGATAGCAAAGAAGGTCGAGCACATCGATAAGGCCACCCGGCGGCTGATACAAGATATGGCTGAAACCATGTATGCCGCCCCCGGCATCGGTCTGGCTGCCACCCAGGTTGATGTTCATGAGCAAATCATTGTGGTTGATGTTTCGGAGAAACGAGACCGGCTGATAACGCTGATCAATCCTGAAATACTTGCCAGCGAAGGAGAAGAAGAAAACGAGGAAGGATGCCTGTCATTGCCGGGTATCTACGAAAAAGTGCGTCGCCCGGAAAAAGTGACTATCCGTGCGCTCAATGAAAGAGGGGAGTCTTTCACGCTTGAAGCAGACGGCCTGCTGGCAATCTGCATCCAGCATGAGATGGATCATCTGAACGGCAAAGTATTTGTCGAGTACCTGTCACAGCTTAAACAAGTCAGAATCCGCGCCAAACTCAAAAAACGCCGGCGCGAGGCCTTGTAACTCCATGCCATTGAAAATCATTTTTGCGGGCACACCGCAATTTGCGGCCAGTGCCCTGACATCATTACACGGAAGGCATCAGATCATCGCCGTGCTGACCCGCCCAGACAAACCGTCAGGCCGCGGAATGCAACTTGCGGCCAGTCCCATAAAGCAAACTGCGCTGCAATTGGGCTTACCGGTATTGCAGCCTGCCACATTGAAAAACGAAGAGACCCAGCGCCAGATTGCGGCGATGAGTGCCGACGTCATGGTCGTAGCCGCCTACGGCTTGATTCTGCCAAAAGCAGTGCTGCGCCTACCGCGTTACGGCTGCCTCAACATTCATGCCTCGCTGTTACCACGCTGGCGTGGGGCGGCCCCAATACCTCGCGCTATCCTGGCAGGGGATGAAGAAACCGGCATCACGATCATGCAGATGGACGAAGGGCTGGACACCGGCGACATGCTTTTGCGCCGCACATGCCCGATCGCTCCTGATGACACGGCGCAAACCCTGCACGATAAACTGGCACCGCTAGGCGCGGACTGCATCCTTGAAGCCTTGCATCTGTTACAGGAAGATCGCCTGAAACCAGACCGTCAGGATGAATCGGCTGCAACATATGCCGCCAAACTACTTAAAAGCGAGGCACAGATCGACTGGCACCAGGATTCACGACAAATCGAGCGAGCGATTCGGGCATTCAATCCTTTTCCGGTATGTCACTCGAATTTCAATGGGCTAACGATCAAAATATGGCAAGCGAAACTGCAGGAAGAAGCACAGGGCGAGGCTGGTGAAGTCTTGAATGCCGACAAACACGGAGTTATAGTCGCTTGCGGTAAGGGTGCATTACGGCTTGAAGTCCTGCAACGCCCCGGCAGCAAGGCACAACCGGCCGCGCAGTTCCTGCAAGCGATTCCGGTCAAGCCCGGCGACAGCTTTTCATAGATGCAACATATACAACTGGCGGCAGCCGCCGTCGTCCGCGAAGTACTTTCAAACGGGCGCAATCTCAATCAGGCGCTGGACAAAGCGCAGCGTGACCACCCCGTCTTGTCGCCCGCACAGCGCGCAGCCTTGCAGGATCTGAGTTATGGCACTTTACGTTTTTATGGCCATTTGCGCGCGCTACTGGACTTGCTGTTGCATAAACCCCTGTCAACTGAACGCATCCGTTTTCTTTTGCTAGTCGCGCTGTATCAGCTGCAATACGGAAAATCGGCGCAGCATGCAATAGTCGATCATGCCGTGCGCGCTGCACAGGCGTCGAATCCAAGGGCTCGCGGACTGGTTAACGCGGTTTTGCGCAACTTTTTGCGCAACCCGTCTTCCCTGATCGAACAGGCTGCGCAGAGTGATGAGGGCCGATACAACCATCCGCAATGGTGGATAGACGAGCTGCGGATACAGTATGGAAGCCGCAGCAACTCTATTCTGGAAGCAGGCAATCAACGCCCGCCCATGACATTGCGGGTAAACCGGCAACGTTGCACCCCGATGAATTATCAGGTGATGCTCGACAGCCAGAGTATGGCTGCACGGATAATCGAGCCGGACGCGCTGCAGCTTGACAAGCCGGTGCCAATTGAAAGATTGCCGGGATTTTCTGAAGGGCTGGTTTCCGTGCAGGACGCAGGAGCGCAACACGCAGCCCACTTGCTGGATGTACACGACGGTGAGCGTGTACTGGATGCCTGTGCCGCGCCGGGAGGCAAGACAGCACATGTTCTGGAAAATGCCGCAGTGCAGATGGTCGCTATCGACCATGATGAAAAACGTTTGGAGCGCGTAGCACAAAACCTGGCACGCCTCGGGCTTTCTGCACAGCTAGTCAGGGGTGATGCGGCCCAGCCGGAAAACTGGTGGGACGGTAAACCTTTCGAGCGCATCCTTGCCGATGTTCCCTGTTCAGCTTCCGGCGTTGTGCGCCGCCACCCAGACATCAAATGGCTTAGGCGCAAAACGGATATTGCGGCTTTTGCAACACAACAGCTTGATATCCTGCATGCGTTATGGCAGTTGCTGGCACAAGATGGTAAATTGCTCTACGTGACTTGCTCGGTTTTCCGGCAGGAGAACGATGAAGTTATAGCAGAATTTCTGTCGCAACACCCGGATGCGCGGCAGTTGCCCCTAATCCTGCCGGGAAGTAGCAATGGACAATTATTGCCCGATGATCAGCATGACGGATTCTTCTATGCATTGCTGCAAAAATTTTAGGCCGAACGATTTTCTGCAGCAGGGCTTGAGACTGCTGTTTCGCAGCATGCTGCTGGCATGGATGCTTGCCTCTACTGCCTTTGCTGACGGCATTTCAGTCAACAAGGCTGAAATACGCCCGAACGAAGAGGGCTATCAGCTTTTTGCAACCTATGATATCAGCCTGACTTTCGCGGCTCAGCAGGCGCTGACGCGCGGCATTTCACTGTATTTTGTTGGCGAATTTGTACTGACGCGACCGCGATGGTATTGGCTGGATGAAAAGATCTTTCAGGGCGAGCAAACTGTCAAATTCTCCTACAATGTCCTGACGCGCCAGTACCGCCTCTCGCGTGGCGCCCTTTTCCAGAATTTTGCAACTTTTGAAGATGCGCTTAATATTCTGTCCAGGCAAAGCTCGGCAACGATACCTGCAGATGTGGTAACTCCGGACAAAAATTACATTGTGGCAACGCGCTTGCGCCTGGATGTCGCACAGCTGCCGTTGCCATTGCAGGTCAACGCGCTGACCGGAAAGGATTGGGCGATGAGCTCCGATTGGCACCGCTGGATGATAAGGCCGGAAGAAATCACCCTTCTTGGTGACAGCAAGCCGGAATGACATTGCCGTGAAGTACTTCAACATTCTCAGTGCAATCGTCGGCGTCGTGCTTCTCTATTTGCTGTCTGGAAGCAGCGCCAACACCGAAGTTTTTTCCACTCATTATTATTTCCTGCTCGGACTGACGGGCTTGTTCGCGCTGTGCCTGTCCGGGTTGGTAATTTTCCAGCTCATCAGGCTACGCAATAAAATCAAAAACCGTATTTTCGGCGCCAAGCTTACTTTGCGTTTGGTGGTCTTTTTTACGCTGATCGCCGTTTTGCCCGGCTTGCTCGTCTATGTGGTTTCAGTCAATTTTCTGGGCAAAAGCATTGAATCCTGGTTTGACGTACGCGTTGAAAAGGCGCTGGAAGGTGGGCTCAATCTTGGCAGGAGCGGTCTGGATAACAGTCTGAATGAGCTTACCAGGAAGACACAGTTCATCGCACTGTTGATTGCTGAAAAGCATCCAAGGGACTATCAGCGCGCACTGGACCAAGTGCTGGATACCAAAGTCGGTCAGGAAGCGACTCTTTATACTCCGAGGGGTAATGTGGTTGCATTTTCCTCGAGAGGCAACCTCAAGTTGCCTGAAATCTCCGACACAGACCTGTTCCGTCTGACCCTTGAAAAGGGATCTTATGCGGTGATTGATACTCTGCCAAAAAAGGGATTGACATTGCGTTCCCTTGTGAGAGTGGATTCCAACACACAGCAAGGTGTGCGATACATTCTGCAATTCACCCAGCCTGTGCCAAAGCAGGTCGAGGCAGATGCAGAAACAGTTCAAGCTGTATATCGCGATTATCAGAAACTGACACTGTCCCGTCTCGGACTAAAAAGGCTATACCTGATTACCCTGACACTTTCTCTGCTGGTTGTCCTGCTGACAGCGGTGTCGGCGGCATTTTTTATCAGCGAGCGTCTGGGCTCTTCCCTGGAAGCGCTTGCAGAAGGCACGCGCGCGGTGGCGCAAGGCGACTTTACGGGCAAATACCCGATTCAGAGCAGCGATGAGCTGGGCGCGCTGACCGGTCTGTTCAACCAGATGACTCAGCAGCTTTATGAAGCGAAACAATCAAGCGAGCAGCAGCGGCGCGAGGTGGAAAGCGCCAAGGGGCATCTGGAGAGCGTTTTGACGCACTTGTCTTCCGGTGTCCTTGCACTGGATGGTGATTTACGCCTGCGTTCGGCAAACACCAGTGCTGAACAGATTCTGGCTGCACCCCTGCATGAGATGAAGAACATGTCGCTTAGCCAGATCGCCGAAAAGCATGCGCTGTTGAAATCATTCTGCAGCACTGTCATGGAAGCCTTCGTTGACGCGACCAACTGTGAATGGCAGCGCCAGGTTGAACGCATGAGCAAGAACGGCAATCAGATCCTGCTGATGCGCGGCACACGCTTGCCTCAAGGCGGGGATTCAGGTTTTGTGGTGGTTTTCGACGATATCAGCCACCTGCTCAGCGCCGAACGACAGGCCGCATGGGGGGAAGTCGCACGGCGGCTCGCGCACGAGATCAAGAATCCGTTGACACCGATACAGCTTTCTGCAGAACGTCTGCAGCACAAACTTTATGAAAAGCTGGCTGGAGATGATGCACAGCTTTTGCAGCGAGCCACCCAGACCATTGTCAGTCAGGTGGGCGCAATGAAAAATATGGTCAGCGATTTTGCCAATTATGCACGCGGACCTGCGCTAAAGCTTAGCCGGTTGGATCTGCACCAATTGATAAGGGAGGTTTTGGGCCTGTATGAGGCGAACACAATTCCCGTAGTACAAAGGCTCGAATCCCCTGATACCATAGTCAACGGCGACGCAACACGCTTGCGACAGGTCATTCACAATTTGGTGCAGAATGCCCTGGATGCATTGCAAGGTACCGAAAACCCGCAAATAATCCTGTCCACCGAAAAACGAGACTCAAAAATACAACTTCGCGTCGAGGACAAAGGCGCGGGTTTTCCTGAAAGCGTTCTATCACGCGCTTTTGAGCCTTACATGACGACCAAAAACAAGGGTACCGGCCTGGGCCTTGCGATCGTTAAAAAGATCGTCGAGGAGCATGGCGGGCAAATCACCATTGAAAACAACTTGGGCGGTGGGGCGCTGGTCAATATATTCTTACCTCTGGTGGAGGAGGCTTAATGAAGAACAAGCAAGTTTTGGTAGTGGACGACGAAATCGGCATCCGTGAATTGTTGTCGGAAATACTTTTTGATGAAGGCTATCAGGTTTTTCTGGCAGAAGACGCTGCCCAGGCGCGCAAAATCAGAAATGATTTTGAGCCGGATCTGGTGTTGCTGGATATCTGGATGCCTGATACCGATGGCGTTGCCTTGCTAAAGGAATGGGTCGAACAAGATCTGCTGACCATGCCGGTCATCATGATGTCTGGCCATGGCACCATCGAAACGGCAGTTGAGGCGACACGCATCGGTGCAGTAGATTTTCTGGAAAAGCCCATTGCACTGCAAAAACTGCTCAGCACTATCGCCAAGGCAATCCGGGAGGACGCTGCCAAACCCAGCAGTAGCCCGGCTGAAGCTCAGAACCAGAAAATCACCCTGAACATAGACGGGCAATCAAAAAACTTTAATTTGCCGCTGGACCTGCCGTTGCGGGAAGCGCGTGAACATTTTGATGCGCTCTATTTCGATTACCATTTGCGCAAGGAATCCGGAAATGTCATGCGTGTCGCTGAAAAAGTGGGGCTTGAACGCACGCACCTTTACCGCAAACTCAAGCAGCTGGGGATCAAATTTGCAAAAAGGGGGAGCGAGGGCGAAACGCAGTAGGAAGCTGAATGGGTGCTGCGGTATAATGGACACCAATACCGTATTTTTATCACACAGTATACCTTCTGGAGGCAACAGGAAATGGCATCGAAACGCAACATCCCCCCCCCAAAGTTCAACGATATCACTGGCGCAATCCGCATGCTGGCGATTGATGCTGTCCAGAAAGCGAATTCTGGCCATCCCGGTGCCCCGATGGGCATGGCAGAAATCGCCGAGGTGCTGTGGAACCGCCACCTCCGCCACAACCCCGCCAATCCCAAATGGATAGACCGTGACCGCTTCGTGCTGTCCAACGGACATGGTTCGATGCTGATCTATGCGTTACTGCATTTGACCGGCTATGACTTGCCTATTGATGAGCTGAAGCGTTTTCGACAAATGCACTCAAAGACACCGGGCCACCCGGAATATGGTTATACCCCCGGCGTCGAAACGACCGGTGGCCCGCTTGGCCAGGGAATAGCCAACGCGGTCGGCATGGCGATGGCCGAGAAGTTGCTCGCAGCGGAATTCAACAAACCGGGCCACGAAATCGTCAACCACCATACCTATGTCTTCATGGGTGACGGTTGCATGATGGAAGGCCTTTCCCACGAAGCCTGTGCGCTGGCGGGAACGTGGGGCCTGGGTAAACTCGTGGCATTCTGGGACGATAACAATATATCGATCGATGGCCATGTAGATGGCTGGTTTACCGATGACACCCCGAAGCGCTTCGAAGCTTACGGCTGGCATGTGATCGCCGATGTGAACGGCCATGACCCGGAAGCAGTCGATGCCGCCATCAATGCCGCCAAGGCAGTAACCGACAAACCGTCGCTGATCTGCTGCAAGACCATCATCGGCATGGGCTCGCCAAACAAGGCCGATACCCACGACGTACATGGCGCCGCACTCGGCGATGCGGAAGTGGCCGCTACGCGCGAGCATATCGGCTGGAAATACCCGCCCTTCGAAATCCCCCAGCATGTCTATGAAGCCTGGGATGCACGCACCAAGGGCGAAGGCCTGGAAAAACTGTGGAACAACAAATTTATCGAGTACCGGGAAGCATTTCCAAAGGAAGCTGCAGAATTTGAACGCCGCGTCTTCGGAAAGCTTCCTTTTAATTGGGCAGAGCACGTATCCGCGGCCATCGACAAGATCAGCGCTCAAGCCGAGACCATTGCCTCGCGCAAGGCTTCGCAAAACGTTATCAATGCCCTGGCACCGGTATTGCCCGAATTTCTCGGCGGCTCTGCCGACCTGACGGGCTCAAACCTGACCAACTGGTCCGGCTGCAAGCACATTCGTGGCAAATCAACCGGCAATTACATCAGCTACGGTGTCCGCGAATTCGGCATGGCACACATCATGAACGGTGTTGCTTTGCACGGTGGCTTTATACCCTTCGGCGGCACTTTCCTGATGTTCTCGGAATATGCGCGCAATGCGATCCGCATGTCGTCACTGATGAAACAGCGCGTGATCTACGTGTTTACCCATGACTCCATCGGCTTGGGCGAGGACGGCCCGACACACCAGCCCGTCGAACAGACCGCAACCCTGCGACTGATTCCCAACATTCGGGTCTGGCGCCCGTGTGACACAGTAGAATCAGCCATGGCCTGGGTGGCTGCAGTTGAGCACAATAACGGCCCGACCATCCTGATATTCAGCCGCCAGAACCTGAATTTCCAGAAACGCGACCCGATGCAGCTTGCCAATATCGCTCGGGGCGGTTATGTACTTGCAGACAGCACATCACCCAAGCTGGTGCTGATCGCGACTGGCTCGGAAGTGCAGCTGGCTCTGGATGCAAAAAGGGCTCTTGACAGCCAGGGCATTCCGACCCGGGTCGTGTCGATGCCCTCTACCAGCGTCTTTGATCTGCAGGACCAGACTTACAAGGATGGCGTCCTGTTGCCGGGTGTCCACAAGATCGCCATTGAAGCCGGCGCCACCGGCGGCTGGTACAAATATGTGGGCTTGCGAGGCGCAGTCATCGGCATTGACTCCTTCGGTGAATCTGCACCCGCACCAGAACTGTTCAAGCACTTTGGTTTTACCGTGGATAACGTCGTCAAAACCGCAAAAAGCGTGTTGGAGTAACACATACAGGATTTAATTACTTTACAGGAGAAGCAAATGTCAATTCGTGTCGGTATCAACGGCTTTGGCCGTATAGGACGGATGGTATTCCGCGCCGCAATCAAGGATTTTCCGGAAATTGAAGTCGTTGCCATCAACGACCTGCTCGAGCCAGACTACCTGGCCTACATGCTCAGATATGATTCCGTGCATGGCCGCTTCAAGGGCGATGTCGCCGTCGACGGCAGCACACTGGTCGTCAACGGCAAAAGGATCCGGCTGACCGCCATCAAGGATCCTGCCGAGCTGAAGTGGAATGAAGCTAACGTCGACATCGTGATCGAGTGCACCGGCTTCTTCCTGACCAAAGAAACCTGCCAGAAACACATTGATGCTGGCGCTAAAAAGGTCATTCAGTCCGCACCCAGCAAGGATGACACACCGATGTTCGTGTATGGCGTGAACCACGGAAAATATGCGGGCGAAAAGATTGTATCGGGGGCTTCATGCACGACCAACGCGCTGGCTCCGGTCGCCAAGGTTCTGCACGACAACTGGGGCATCAAGCGCGGCCTGATGACGACCGTGCACGCCGCAACCGCGACGCAGAAGACGGTCGACGGCCCGTCCAACAAGGATTGGCGTGGCGGGCGCGGTATTCTGGAAAACATCATTCCTTCTTCCACTGGCGCTGCCAAGGCGGTAGGTAAGGTGATTCCGGAGTTGAACAAGAAGCTGACCGGCATGGCTTTCCGCGTGCCGACTTCGGACGTGTCCGTCGTCGACCTGACCGTGGAATTGAACAAGGAAGCAGCTTACGAAGATATCTGCAAGGCGATGAAGTCCGCTTCCGAAGGCGCAATGAAAGGCGTACTTGGCTACACCGAAGAAAAGGTGGTTTCTACCGACTTTCGCGGTTTTACCTGCCCGTCCGTGTTCGACGCCGACGCAGGAATCGCCCTGGATCCTACCTTCGTCAAGGTGGTCGCATGGTACGACAACGAGTACGGATACACCTGTAACCTGATGCGCATGGTCAAACACATCGCCAAGTAATCCGACTTTTCATGGCTGATTATCAATACGTCAGCCATTTTTCAGCATGCCAAGAGGAGTAATCATGCCCGTTATCAAAATGACCGACCTGCCTCTCAAGGGGAAACGCGTCCTGATCCGCTCGGACCTTAATGTCCCCGTCAAGGAGGGCAGGGTGACTTCAGATGCGCGGATCACCGCATCGATGGCGACCATAAATTTTGCCCTGGAAGCCGGCGCACGGGTGATGGTGACCTCCCATCTGGGCCGGCCAGAAGAAGGCGTTTATTCAGAAGAAAACTCGCTCAAGCCCGTTGCCCACGACATCGCAAACAAGCTTGGCAAGCCGGTACGCCTGATCAAGGACTGGATCGGCGGCGGATTCGATGTCGCCGAAGGCGAACTGGTACTTCTCGAGAATTGCCGTTTCAACAACGGCGAAAAAAAGAATAATGACGAAACTTCGAAGCAATATGCCGCACTTTGCGACGTGTTTGTGATGGATGCCTTCGGCACCGCACACCGGGCTGAGGCCTCCACACACGGAGTCGCAAAGTATGCACCCGTTGCAGCGGCCGGCATACTGCTTACCGAAGAACTGGATGCATTGTCCAAGGCTCTGCTCAACCCCGCACGACCGATGGTCGCCATCGTCGGCGGCAGCAAGGTATCGACCAAACTCACCGTGCTAGAAAGCCTGTCGGAAAAAGTGGATCAGCTGGTCGTGGGCGGCGGCATCGCCAATACATTCCTCAAAGCCACCGGGCACCCTGTAGGAAAATCGCTGTGCGAAGATGACCTGCTTCCCACCGCGCAGGCATTGCTGGAAAAAATGTCCGCACGCGGCGCAAGCATCCCCATTGCCAGGGACGTGGTCGTTGGAAAAGAGGCGCCTTTTGTTGCAGGCAACGAAAACACTCCTGCCATTTTGAAGGCGGCAAATGAGGTGGGCGACGACGAGATGATTTTTGATATCGGCCCCCAGTCTGCACAGGACTTGGCAGACATCATCATGAAGGCCGGCACGGTCGTCTGGAATGGCCCGGTAGGTGTGTTTGAATACGATCAGTTCGGGGAAGGCACCAAATCGGTTGCCAAGGCGATCGCAGAAACCAGTGCCTTTACGCTTGCAGGCGGCGGAGACACTATCGCTGCCATCCAGAAGTACGGCATTTACGACAAGGTTTCCTATATTTCTACCGCTGGCGGGGCTTTCCTCGAATTCCTCGAAGGGAAAAAGCTGCCTGCTGTTGAAATCCTGGAGCAACGGGCAGGCCAATAACAAGGCCATAGCCCACAGCCGCTCCGATTCTGCAGCTTTGCTCACACTCAGGAAGCTGTAGCAGACAGGATGCGCTTTCAGTTAACGATCTTTCAGGAAATACATGCTGCGTAGAACCAAAATTGTTGCAACACTTGGGCCCGCCTCAAGCGACCGGAAGGTGCTGGAACAAATGATTTGTGCCGGGGTAGACCTGGTGCGCATGAACTTCTCTCACGGCACCGCGCAGGATCACATCAACCGCGCCGAACTGGTGCGTGCGGCCGCCAAGTCCTGTGGGCGCACCGTCGGCATCCTGGCCGACCTGCAGGGGCCGAAGATCCGGGTCAAGAAATTCGAGAACGACAAGATCATTCTTAACAATGGCGACACCTTCATTCTGGATGCATCGCTGGAAAGGCCGGGAAACCAGGAGCGTGTCGGCCTGGATTACAAGGAATTGCCCAATGACGTCAGCTCCGGAACAGTGCTTTTGCTCAATGACGGGATGCTTGAATTCCGTGTAACCAGCGTCAAAGGCGCTGAGGTCATATGCAAGGTCGTTCGCGGCGGGGTGCTGTCAAACAACAAGGGGATCAACCGCAAGGGAGGCGGTTTGACCGCGCCCGCACTGACCGACAAGGACAAAGAAGACATCAGGACCGCAGCCCTGATGAAGGCCGATTACCTGGCGGTATCCTTTCCCCGCAGCGGCGACGACATGCGCAACGCGCGTGAACTGATGCACGCGGCCGGCGGCAAGAGCATGCTGATGGCCAAGATAGAACGTGCCGAAGCCATTCCATTGCTGAAGGAAATCATCGAGGCGTCTGATGCGATCATGGTGGCACGTGGCGATTTGAGCGTCGAAGTCGGCGACGCCGCCGTCCCGGGCTTGCAGAAACGCATGATCAAAATGGCGCGCGCAAAAAACCGCCTGGTGATCACCGCGACCCAGATGATGGAATCGATGATCACCAACCCGATCCCGACACGCGCGGAAGTATCGGATGTCGCGAATGCCGTCCTGGACGGCACCGATGCGGTGATGCTTTCGGCAGAAACGGCCGTCGGCGACTATCCGGTGGCAACCGTCGAGGCGATGGCCAGGATCTGCCTGCGCGCGGAACGCGAGCTCGAAGATCGCGCCATAGACTTCCGGAGCGCCTCGCACAAATACACGCGCATTGACCAGTCCATCGCCATGTCAGCACTGTTTGCCGCATCGCATTTCAAGGTCAAAGCCATCGTCGCCCTGACGCAATCCGGTTCTACCCCGCTGTGGATGTCGCGGGCAGGTGCTGAAGTCCCGATCTTCGCCCTGACACCGCTGCCCGAGACCCTGAGCAAGGTGACGCTGTTCAGCGGCGTCCATCCCATCGAGTTTCATTCACTGTCGCGAGGACAGTCTGAGGAATGGCACCAGATCGAAGCAACACTCCTGGACCTTGACCTGGTCGAAACCGGCGATATGGTGGTGATGACGATCGGCGAGGCGATGGGCAAAACCGGACATACCAACACGATGAAGATCATGCGGATCGGCGATCATCACAAGAAATGAAAAGCAACCTTCAGGGGCAGGCATGAAAATCAGTCTTCGCCTGCAAACTTCTTTAAATTTAATTTTGCAAAGAGGAAAATAAAATGGCACTCGTATCCCTGCGTCAACTTCTCGATCACGCCGCTGAAAACAGCTACGGCCTGCCCGCGTTCAACGTGAACAACCTGGAACAGGTCAAGGCCATCATGGAAGCAGCAGATGAAACCAACAGTCCGGTGATCATGCAGGGCTCTGCCGGCGCACGCAAATATGCCGGCGAAGCCTTTCTGCGCCACCTGATTGAAGCCGCCGTGGAAGCCTACCCGCATATCCCGGTCGTGATGCACCAGGACCACGGCGCATCACCTGCGATCTGCATCCAGGCGATAAAATCCGGTTTTTCGAGCGTGATGATGGACGGTTCGCTGATGACAGACGGCAAGACGCCTTCCACTTTCGAATATAACGTCAACGTCACCCGCAGCGTCGTCGAAATGTCGCACGCGGTCGGGGTATCGGTCGAAGGCGAGCTCGGCTGCCTGGGTTCGCTTGAGTCAGGGCACGGCGAAAAGGAAGACGGTCACGGCGCAGAAGGCGCGTTGAGCGAAGACCAGTTATTGACCGACCCGAACGAGGCCGCAGAATTCGTCAAGGCTACCCAGGTCGATGCTTTGGCAATCGCGATCGGCACCAGCCACGGCGCTTACAAGTTCACCCGCCCGCCGACCGGCGCAGTGCTGCGCATCGACCGCATCAAGGAGATCCATGCGCGCATCCCCAACACGCATCTGGTGATGCACGGCTCCTCTTCGGTACCGCAGGAATGGCTCAAGATCATCAACCAGTACGGTGGCACCATGGGCGAAACTTACGGGGTTCCTGTCGAGGAAATCGTCGAGGGCATCAAACACGGCGTGCGCAAGGTGAATATCGACACCGACCTGCGCATGGCATCGACCGGCGCGGTACGCCGTTTCCTTGTTGAAGACACCAAGAACTTCGACCCGCGCAAATTCCTTGCCGCCACCACCAAGGCGATGAAGGAGATCTGCAAGGCGCGCTACGAGGCGTTCGGCTGTGCCGGGCAGGCAGGAAAGATCAAGCCGGTCTCGCTGGACGCCATGTCGGCCCGCTACGCCAAGGGTGAGTTGAAAGCGATAGTCAAGTAACTCTCTGTAGTACAAAGTTGTAAAAAGCGGCCCGAGGGCCGCTTTATTGTTTATCTGATCAGTCAGATTCTAGCTGGCTGAAAAACACTTCCTACTATCAATCATTTTCTATGTACCAATATGTCCTTAGCCTGCTTCCTACGGGATTTATCGTCACCGGACTGCCCTGCAATGCGGAGTTAGCTGTTAGGCTCGTGTCGATACAGCCGATGCAGAACGGCTGCTTGAGTCCATCAATATCCACCACGCCCGCAACCGGCGACGGCGGCATGCCACCGCCCGTAAAGACGGCATTGCGCGGGGCATTGTCTACCGGGTTACCAGTCAAAAAGTCCACTGCATAACCCCGCGCAACACCCAAGTTGGTCTCACATGCAGAAGCAGATGTCGCCGGCGTGTTGGTTCCAAAATAGGCAACCCCGCCAATGACCAATCCCTTGTTGACCGATTGCTCACACAATATCAAATTAAACTTCCAGCCCAAAGTAGAGGTTGCGCCGGAGTCATTGGTCAAGACCCCTGAGACTACGTCGAGCGTTGTCGAGCTTGACGCCGTGACATCGACCAGATCGGTAGCAAGCGCCGGTGTACCAAGGTATGCATCCGGCTTGTCTATCAACATGTAAAACTGGTTGGTGACACCTGAGGCCCCGTTGTTGCATGCATAGCTGTTTATCAGCGGGTGTTCACGGTCTCCGCTGCCGATCAGCACGGCGTTGAACCCGATGTAGCTTACAACGGCAGGGCCGTTCAGGAACTTGCGCGCTTGGCCGGCTTCGCTCAGATAGGCGATGGTAATGCCGGTCGCTGTACTATTGCTGCTCCATCCGGTAGCCATACTCGGCGCTGTCACCCCGTCATAGGTACCTACATTGATGCGATAGACATAGCCTCCCGTGTCCGCAGCATACACATGGGTAGTTTTGCCGGCATCGTCGGTCACGGTTGTTATGTCACCGGGAGCACTGTAATTGGTCGGATAGATGGCGATGATATTGCCCGTATCTGCATCCACAAACCAGATGTTGGCGCCTTTGCGTGGGCCGGTGCAGCGCGTCTGGCTGTCGGTATCCTCGCAGGTATCGTAGCCGCCGCCGAAGATCAGAACCGGCTTGGAATAACCCCTGATATAGGATACCGTAGGTTTCGACCAAGTTTGCCCGATGCTCGACCAACTAGCGGAGCATTTCGAATCGTCGGCAACACTATTTGTGAAGCAACCTTTGCGCCATTTGATCAACGGGCTGGCTGGTACGCTTACATCAAAGGCGTAGATGGCACGCCCGCCGCGACGCATGGCAGGAAATATCCATACAGTCCCGGCTTTTTGGTACACGCCGATACCGCCATCGAAGCCATAATCCTTCGGTGCCACAGAAACAGTCACACCGGGCAAGTCAATGCGCGGTGTCGTTTGCCCGTTATCCCTCAGACGGTGTAATTTCTTATAATGCTCCGGCGCGATAAAACCCCATAACTCTGTTCCCTCAGCATCGGTATTGCCGCCATCAATCGCATGAAATACACCGTCATCCGAACCGTAAAAAGCAATCACGCCGGTCGTATCACCATAATCCACTACGGCTGGCTGCGAATGTACCACCCCGCCATGAACAGAGGGACGTACTTCATTCAAAACTGAGTTACTTCTTTCGTCATCCACGTCCCTGCCGCGCACCCAGTCAATAAAGGTGCTTTGATAAGAGGATGGAGCTATCGCTGGGATGCCGAAAGCCGTTGAAGTCAAGGTGGCATTACTGCTGTTGAAATCTGTGAACATTATACAGCTGGTGGTTGTGGCGCCGTCACAAGTCAAAAGATTACGTGTTGTGTAATTGGTGCTTGTTACCAAGTTTGTGCCGGACAAAGTGGCACCCCTCATACGATGCGCAACACCGCCTTTTTCGACGATATCTCCATCGGGAGCATCCGACCAGTACGAATTAATGCCACTTACAGAAAGCTGCGCCTTGCAGTTCCCTGTCGCATTTGTACCGCTGTACTTCCAGTATTGTTTGGTATCTGTAGACCAGAAACTGTCAGCACACGGAGTAATAAAACCAGTAGTGGCACTAATGGCTTCATCCCCCATTTTGTCTGCCAGCCTCAAAATTCCGCCAAATATCTTGAATTGATATTGTTTCAGGTTCCCAGCCCAGCGAGGGGTCGCATCAGATTTGGGGCGGAACATCCCCATAAACACCTGGTTCAGGTAGGTACCCTGGGTATTCACACTCACCGGCAAGCTTGAAGATGCAAACACGCTGTTCACCGACTGGATCTCGGCAAAAATCTCCTGCAAAGCCTTTGTGATGGCGTCTGCATTGGTGGCGGTGTAATACTTGCCTCCGCCCTGCCGCGCCATACTCATCAGCAGTCTGGTCTGGTCCGTATCCTGCTGATCCTTGAATACATCGATCGTGTAAGTCTTGATCGTTTGCCGACCGGGCGCACTGTTGACATCGGTTTCCTGAAGGAATTTTGCCCATTCGTCCGCATAATTAGCGCTGATGGATGTGAAAGTGCCGGTGGGAAAAGCGGTGGTAATATTGTTGTTGCCGTAGGTATCCCAAAGTGTTTGGGATGTAGTAGTAGTAGTAATGTAGGTGCTGCCGCCACTACCGGTCATGTCGAAACGCACACCAGCAGCAGTGGTGGCAAACACATTCCAGGAAGTGCCTGTGCCTGTTGCGGTATATCGAGATTTACCGCTGATTCCGGTAAGGGTCCACAATTTTTCGCTGGAGGGACAAATGGCGTCATTGGAAGAATTACAGGTATAGCTTGTGAAAGGTGCATAGGGTGAAGCGGAAAAGAAAAACGCACTAACCGTATCGCAACTGGAGGTAGAATTATAGGCACTGGCGCCTGCGCAGACGGTTTTCAAGGCATTGCAAGCCACTGGCGTGGCGCAACTGACTGAGCTGTATCCGGGGAATAACGCAGCGCTGGCGATATCGCATTCCGCCTTGGTAGCATAACAGGATGTGACGCCAAGGTCTGTCAAATAGGTGGCTTTGACGGTGCATGTATAGCTGGAATAGCCTGGATACTTGATTGCCGCTGCAGCTTCGCAATCAGCGGCAGTTGCGTGTATTCCAGCACTAAAGCCGCCGCCAGCGCCCCCCCAATTTTTTTGGACCGTCGAAGGGGTACAGGTCGAAGCACTGGGCGTACAAGTCAGGCTGGAAAAACCGGGATAAAGCGCCGGCAGCGCTGCCTCGCAGGAGGCCACATCGGCATACAGGCCGCAAGCCGAGGGCGCCCCCCCCAGTGTTGAGGTTCCAGGGCAACTGGCTGCAGCCGCACAGGAATAGTTGTCGTAGCCGGGATAAATGGTAGGTGCAGCTGCAACGCAGGCCGCTTCATCTACATATTGGCCACAACTGGAAGTGCCGAGCGTGACCGTGGTGGCGGTAGCACTTGAGCTAAGGCAGCTGTAGGAGTCGTACGCGCTGCCGTAAGTGGTAGCGGCAGCCAATTCGCAGGCAGCCTGGCTGGCAAAAGTTTGTGGTGCGGAGTTAAGCTTGGTCTGGATATCGCCGTTGACGGTGATGAAATCCGGTGCTATTTGCTGGGTGGCATCGCCGCCCACCCCGGTCAGCAACGATGCTGGTGAATCCTGTGTCGGGTATCCGTTGCCGATAAGAACAAGGTAATTTTGCGCACAACTATTGACAGTAGCCAGCGGTGGGTTAAATCTTACCAAGTCAAGGGAGTAGGCATCTTTGTCATATTTATGCACAGCTGTACCCGAAATTGTTACATCGGGCGGAAGCGTTGCATAATGCGCTTTTCCGAAGTGTGTGCTATTGGTTGGGGTGCCGGGCAGATCGTCAAAAGCAAGTGCCGGACTGGTGTAGCCGCCAAAATACTTAAACACATCAAACATTGCCGCACTGTAGTCGGTGCTGGCGGTATTGATTTTTTCGTCGGGTGTGTTGAAGTTCCTGTAGATACAGTTTGGCGTGCCATTCAATGAGTTTATATATGAGTCTGGCACTATGATTGGTGCAACGGGACAATCGTATAAACCTATCATTTCCTTCCAGGCATTTCTGGTGTTCGTCCACATTGGCCTAACATGGAAGCGGATATAGGCGCCATCGACCGCCCCCGAGGTGAACATCATCAAACCAATGTTGACATTACCACTCAGTCCATCAGTAGCTAGGCGTAGAGATTCGAGCTCAGACATGCCCTGCTTGCCGACCGGCCATCCCTGATTTGCAGCCGCCCAATTTGCACTGTTGTCGAGCAAAATCAGAATGTTGGGATTGTTCAACACATCGGTATTGGCCATGTAAATATCGGTATCATCCGCCAAAGCACTAGTCGCAGGAACGAGCAGACCCAGCAGAGCGGCTGTCAGTATGGGTTTGATGAATTTTTTCATGTCAACCTCCAAAATTAATGCTAAGCACAGCTAAACACCGCAGAATGCGACCGCCGCGTTTAAACCAGCAATAGTGCGCACCCCTTGGTGAATAATCATATTGGCGCCTGTAGTGGCGTCGCTGACTTTCGCAGTGATATCCCATACTGTCCAATAGCAGGTCACCCCAAGGCCGGCGCCCGCCGCACACTCGAGAGGAAGAGGAACCGGCGAATTCGCGGGGCTCGCCGCCAAGTAAGATACGCACCTTGGAGGTGGCTCAAATGCCACGACATAGTCCGCAACTCCATCCAGATTGATATCGACATTTTGAGCGGACGGAGGTATTGTCAGGAAATCGCGGGTACTCAACACGGTTTCCAATGCACGTTGCCCGGCCGCAGCTGCCTCCTCTTGGAACTGTGCATTCCCTACCACCTGGATATTGGCCGTGGTCGTGCTCATGGCCGATACCGCCATCAGTGTCATCAGCACCAGCATGATGAGCGCCACCAGCAAAGTGCTGCCGCGCTGGCTTTGGATCGAGTTCATGGCACCTCCCTCCGCCCCGAAGGATTGACCAAGCGTATGTTCTGAGTGTAGGCGTGACGCTTGAAATTGGTATTGCCTTCGGTTGGGATATAACTTCCCGCAGAGCCCAGAGAATAGGTTTTCGCGTCGATATAACCACTGGTTTTTTCGATGTTTCTCGCCACCAAGTACAGTTTCACCGAAACCACATTTGACCATTGCTCGAGGGTACATGCCGCGCAAGCATCGTAAGAATCAGGTACGCCGTCCAGCCCGGCCACACCGTCTCCATCCGTATCCTGCGCGGGGTCATCTATTCCGTACTCGACCTGCATGAACTCAATGCCCTCAACCAGTGGCGTAGTCACAAAAGTTGGCGCTCCCCCTGAAATGGAAAGCTCCCTGCGTTTCAAAGTGGGAATGCCGTCACCCGGATTGTTATCCGGCGAAACGAAATACGCTTCTACCTTTAGCGCTCTCACGTCTGCATACGGAGCAGCAATCGTAGTTATTCCGCCAGCGGAAAAGCAGTTGAGAAGCGGCGCTGGTTTGGTAATGTTTCTCTGCCCCAGTGTCAAAGCATCCGGATCCGTAGATATAAGGTATGGAGTCGTATCGTATTGGCAGCTTGTTATCTGCAGGTAAGTAGTGCCGTTAATCCCTGCTGCAGCCGCAGCGGCTTGGGTGATGGTCGAGGTGTTAGCGCGGCGCACCACCAGTACGTCACTGCCAGGTTTCAATGACTCCATGGAACCAGCTGTATTCGTAAAAGCACAAAGTGTCGGCAGTGCTGTGATCTGGCTGGATGCCGTTGCGGCGTCGTATCCATGGACAGGCGCGCGCAAAAGGTTGAGGTTGAGTGTCGAGTTGGTCATGGCCCCCGTATCGCAGGGGTCAAGCAGTGCAGTTGGACTGCCGGTGGGTACATAGGAGCCAAAAAATCCAGCCAGCTTCAAGTTTCCGGACAATAATTCCAATGCGTAACGGCCGTTATCGATCATACGGTTGGATTTATCCAGCTCGGAACGTGCTTTATTCTGGTTGACAAATAACGACGTCAGAGAAACAAGGATGAGCAGGCCGATCGTGATTGAAATCATCAACTCAACAAGCGATAACCCGCGCTGCGAATCGGCCTTGATGCTGGTTGTCTTTTTGCGAAGATGTTTCATGATTAGCTTAGGTCTGCCACGGAGACGGGTATAGCAATTGCACGGTGGAGGGTTTCATCTACGGCGCCATCCCTGTCCCTGTACAGGCCCAGCCCGCACTTTCTCGGCGAAGCAGCTGTTGAATTATCAGGCTTAGCAGTGCTATTCAGGCCTTGCCATGCGACCACGACCTGATATGTACCCGCCACACCTGTTGCCGACGCGATTTCCTGAAACACACAACCCCGTGCTCCCAGCATAGCACCAACCTTGGCTCCGCCAGAAGTTTGCGTTTCAGCAGCACCTAGCAGTGCATTGTTCCATTCGCAAAAATCTAGCGGTTGCCCTGAAAGCCCGGTGCAATTACCAGGCATATTGTCTGTGCCAAGGTGGGGGGGCGACAAACCGGAAGTCACGTACGTGTTGGCATTCTTTCGATTGGCATTGATCCGCGCAGCCATGTCCTGCAGCAGAATCAATGCCTGGGAGCGCTGGTATGATTCCATTTGCGTCGTGTATGCCCTACTTTGCAGCCCGGCCAACCCAAGCAAGCCGATCATCAGGATCACGATAGATACCAACACCTCAATCAGGCTGACACCAACATGTCGGCGCAACCCAAAAGAATAGAGCAACCTATTTCCAGGGGCATACATATGCGGAACGTGGTTCATCAGCAGGCCCCTTGACGAATACTCGGCCTGCCACCCAACCCGAGTGTTATGCAACGTACATGCGCAGTCGGCGGCGATGCCACGCCCCCAGTGCCCGATCCCGCCACATCGATCTGCAAGGTCACTGTTGCGCCCGTGGAGGTTCTCCCGTTGCGCTTGTAAGTAACTCCGCCTGCAGCAGAGGGATAGATGCCCACGCTCTTGGGTGCCGATTTGGAATGGAGCAGTGTGCCATCGGCCGCGGTGACGTCGATGCGGTCAAGTTTACCGCCAGCCATGACCGGCGCAATCGTGACATCGGAGTTGCGCTTGATCGCCTCGCTCCTCGCTACGGAGATCAGCGCATACAAATCGAAACTCGCGCTCTTCACGCGCTGGCTTTCACTTAACGATTTAAAGCTGGGCAAGGCGATCGCGGCCAGTATGCCCGCGATCGCCACGACCACCATGAGCTCGGCAAGATTAAAGCCTGCAACGGATGAGGGTGAAGAATTCATTATTCAGTCGCTACCATTTGTCTGGCGGGGTCTTGGCACCCACATCGTTCAGCGTCAGAACCCCATCGGCAGCTTGGGGCTTATCCGGAATGGGGGTCGCAGTAACAATAAAAGTGGGGGGGATACCACCTGGTACAGTCAAGGTTACGGTGTAGTGTTTGGCGACTTCTGCCGGAAGCGTCCCCAATCCCAGCGTGTTCAGGTTCGGCGCATAGGCGCGCGCATCCAGCAAATACTGTTTCTGGCGGCTGGCCACATCCATCATGAAGGATTGTGTGGCGGCCCGGTTGCCTTTCATCACATATTGCTGGTATTGCGGAATGCCGACCGCGGCTAGTATCCCGATTATTGCGACGACGATCATCAACTCAACCAGGGTAAAACCTTTGGCATCTTTCACGTTTTCGAATTCCATTGCGCGCTCCATTTGAGATTTGGGTGGATGTTACCGGCCTGATTCTAATGTTTCCACATTAAACTGACCAGAGGAGCCTTAATACGGACAAACGGCTTAAAAATACAGGGTTACAAGCCATCTACAGGCTTCGGAACTGCTCTGGTGATCTACCCGGCAAATATCCGTAGAGAGCGAATCAGAATCCCTGTAAAATTGCAGCTATGTAAATTCTAAAGCAGGAACAAACATGAGCAAAAGTCTGGTTCAGTTCATCATCGAAGAGCAGCGCACGATCCCGGGTGCTACCGGCGATTTTACCGGTCTCGTCAGCGATATCGTGATCGCCTGCAAGCAGATCGCACACGATGTCAACAAGGGCGCCTTGATCGGCGTGCTCGGCAGCGCGGGAAGCGAAAACGTGCAGGGCGAGACACAAAAGAAACTGGACATCATCACCAACGAAATATTCATCAAATCAACCGAATGGTCGGGTCACCTCGCAGCGATGGCCTCCGAGGAAATGGATGATGTTTACCCCATTCCGGCAGTGTACCCCAAAGGCAAATACCTGCTGGTATTCGATCCGCTCGACGGCTCCTCAAACATCGACGTGAACATCTCCGTCGGCACGATCTTCTCGATACTGCGCGCACCCAAAGGCATCGAGAACCCGACTGCTGCTGATTTTCTGCAGCCCGGAACCACGCAGGCCTGCGCCGGCTATGCACTGTATGGTCCATCTACGATGCTGGTGATAACCAGCGGGCATGGCGTTAACGGCTTCACGCTGGACAGCGACATCGGCGAATTCATGCTGACCCATCCGAACATGACCATCCCGGAAGATACCCTGGAATTTGCGATCAATGCCTCCAACGAGCGCTTCTGGGAAAAACCGGTGCAGCGTTACGTCGACGAATGCATCGCGGGGAAGAACGGCCCGCGCGGGAAGAACTTCAACATGCGCTGGATCGCATCGATGGTTGCCGAAGTACACCGCATCCTGATCCGCGGCGGCGTCTTCATGTACCCGAAAGACACCAAGGATCCCGCCAAAGCCGGCAAATTGCGCCTGCTGTATGAAGCCAATCCGATGTCCTTCATCGTCGAGCAGGCTGGCGGCGTGGCCTCCACCGGCTACGAACGCATCATGGACGTCAAACCCTCGGACCTGCATCAGCGCGTCCCCGTGATCCTCGGCTCGAAGAATGAAGTCGAGCGAATCGTTCGCTATCACAAGGAAGCATAGGCATGGACAAGCCGCTGGTTTCCATCGTGATGGGCAGTGCCAATGACTGGGAGATCATGCAGCAGGCCGCGCGGCAGCTGCAGGAATTCGGCGTACCCTACGACGCCCGGGTGATCTCCGCGCACCGCTCCCCCGACCTGCTTTTCGATTACATCAAGGAAGTCAGCGCCAAGGGTGTGCAGTGCTTCATCGCAGGTGCCGGCGGCGCCGCACATCTTGCCGGCGTAATCGCCGGCAAGACCACGCTGCCGGTGCTTGGCGTGCCGATACCCTCCAAGTATCTCAAGGGACTGGACTCGCTGCTGTCGATCGTGCAGATGCCCAAGGGCATTCCGGTAGCCACCTTTGCGATCGGTGAGGCCGGTGCGGCGAATGCCGGACTGTTTGCAGTCGCCATGCTGGCCTCGCGCGACGCACCGCTGGCGCACAAACTCGCCGAGTATCGCAAACAGCAGGCGGCCCAGATCGCCGCCACTACGTTACCTGTCCTGTCGTAGGAGCGCTGCGCACCCCCGCAAGATTCATCAGGTTCCGGAATATTTCATGAGAAACACGATTCAGCAATTCAACCAGAAGCTGCTTTCACTGGTTGAGCACATCGGGCTGCTGGTCATCGCGATCGCTACGGTGATCGCCATGGCCGACGAGATCACAACCATGGTACGCGCGCTGCAAGTGTCCCTTGCAGACCTGCTGCTGCTCTTTCTCTACCTTGAAGTGCTCGCCATGGTCGGTGCATACTACCGCTCAGGAAAGTTGCCGGTTCGCTTTCCGCTGTATATTTCCATGGTCGCGATGGCCCGCTACCTGGTATTGGACATAAAAGGCATGGACGGGTGGCACATGCTTGCCATAACCGGCTCGATCCTGCTGCTGACGATCGCAGTTCTGATAGTACGCATCGGGCATGTACGCTATCCCTACCCGAGCGACGAATAGGCAGCGCCAGCGAACAGACAGGCAGAATTAACAACCCTCAATGACACGATGAATACTTCCATACACCAGACCAGCATCAAGAGCCTGCCGTTGCTGCATCGCGGCAAAGTACGCGATCTTTATGAAGTCGATTCAGAGCATTTGCTGATCGTGCAGACAGACCGCCTCTCCGCTTTCGACGTCATATTGCCCGACCCGATCCCGGGCAAGGGTGAAGTGCTGACCCGTGTGTCGAATTTCTGGTTTGGAAAACTCGGTCACATCATCCCGAACCACCTGACCGGCATCGATCCGGAAACCGTGGTCAGGGGCGAAGAAGAGCAGGCACAAGTCAGGGGGCGTGCTTTCGTCACCCGGAAACTCAAACCACTGCCGATCGAGGCGATCGTACGTGGCTATCTTGTCGGCTCGGGCTGGAAGGACTACCAGAAGACCGGTGCTGTATGCGGCATCCCCCTGCCTGCCGGCCTGAAAGAAGCGGAAATACTGCCGCAACCGCTGTTCACCCCTTCCACCAAGGCGGCAGCAGGCGAACATGACGAGAACATTTCCTTCGAACAGGCGATCGAACTGCTCGGCGAAGCGCGCGCCATCGAAGTGCGCGATGCCACCCTCGCGCTCTATATCGAAGCGGCGAACTTCGCGGCAAGCAAGGGCATCATCATCGCCGACACCAAGTTCGAGTTCGGCACCGACGAAGCAGGCAAGCTTTACCTGATCGACGAGGCGCTCACCCCGGACTCCTCACGCTTCTGGCCGGCAGACCAGTACCGCGTCGGCAGCAACCCGCCCAGCTTTGACAAACAGTTCGTGCGCGACTGGCTGGAAAGCTCCGGCTGGAACAAACAGCCCCCGGCCCCCCACATTCCCCCGGACGTGTTGCAACGGACGGCTGAAAAATATCGCGAAGCCGCACAACGCCTGACTGGTATATGAGCTCACCCAAGCAGCTCATCGCAGGGTTTGCGCGCTTTCGTGAGCAGCACTTCACGCAAAACGATACCCTTTTCCGCAAGCTGGTCGAGCAGGGCCAGGCACCGACAACGCTCGTGATCGCGTGCTGCGACGCGCGCGTCGATCCCGCATTGATCCTCGACTGCGCGCCGGGCGACCTGTTCGTGGTTCGCAACGTTGCCAATCTCGTCCCGCCCGCAGAAAACCAGGGGCACTACCACGGCACCAGCGCGGCACTGGAATTCGGCGTGCACAACCTGAAAGTGCAGCACATCAT
>Ga0224495_10000485_pt1 | contig 31564 bp, 30 predicted proteins | sample SF_Jul11_sed_USG_FD_168128 | JGI IMG/M metagenome (GOLD analysis project Ga0224495, IMG submission 168128) | Sediment microbial communities from San Francisco Bay, California, United States - SF_Jul11_sed_USGS_4_1 | ecosystem: Environmental > Aquatic > Marine > Sediment | place: USA: California... | reverse complement strand
GTCAGCGGCCTTTGTCTCCGAGACCTTCTTGACATCTACTGTGATCTTTTTACTTCCTGCCCCCTCGGCGATCTTCATCGCCATGGCTTTCGTATTGCCAGACCTGGAATAATAGCAAATCAGCATCTTTGTCAAGCTCTCACTCCTCTCTTTATCTGTAACAAATCAACTAAAATTAATCTTTTGGTGAATCTAATCATTCTTTGGCTTCGGGATGACACATATCATCCTCATCACGGAATCGCCTGAGTTTACGAACTGATGAAGCTCATTTGGCTCGACGAATACGGCATCTCCCGGCGACAATTTTTCTTCTCCATTCTTTAAGACAATCTTACCCGATCCCTCGATCACGAAAACCTCATGCTCCCAAGAATGGTTGTGTTTTGGAGTGTGCCCTCCAGGCGAGATTGAAAAAATCCTCATGTAGAAATTCGGTGCTTTTACATTGTCCGTCAACAACGGTCTGAAATCCACGCCCTTTGTACCTTCCGGTGATGTTCCTTGGATGTCATTCAAATTCAATTTTTTCATAATATTTCCTCTTCAACTCTTTCGGCTCGCACATTTCCGGAGATTTCGGAACATTCTTCATAGTCCTTCTTAGTATTGACGGCGTGAACAGTGCAGTCACGACACCCATTACGACTATCACAGAATAAACATCGCGTGTAATGATGCCCGCAGTCAGACCATAAAGCGCAATTATCATCGCCACCTCAAGCCGTGGGGCCATTCCGACTCCTATCGACAATGACTCATCTTTCGACATTCCTAATCTCCGTGCCGGAAATCCGCAACCTATGACCTTTGTGAAGAATGCCACTATGATGAGAATGATTGCGAATGCCCACATCGAGTCAGGCATCGCGAGATTGACAAGTACACCCATAGAAAGGAAGAATATTGGCGCGAACACCCATTCCAGAACAGTCGTTCTCTCCCTGAACTTTGGGGCGTATTGGCAACCGGCAAGACTGGTTCCAGCGACGAAGGCTCCTACGATGGCCGAGATTCCGATGGTCTCTGCAATGAACGCGTATAGAAAAGCGAATGATAGCGCTACAAGGAATCCGCTTTCGGGCAGTTTATTTTGGGAGCCTCTCTCCTCTATTCTGATGATCAGCTTCGAGAGATATCTTGAACCAACGTAAGCGCCTACCGCAACGAATATTATTGCAATCAGAATGACCCAAAGAAGCTCTAGAGCGTCAATGCCAGTTCCTGTTGAGAGACCTCTAGATATTGCGAGCACTATCATACCGAGAACGTCGTCGACTACCGCAGCACCCAATATTGTCTTTGCAACATTAGAGCTGATGATTCCCATCTCTTTCATGACACCGGCAGTGATAGCGACGCTCGTTGCGACCAATGCGGCTCCTATGAAAACGGATTCTGCAAAAATCGTAATGTTAGGATATAGGATAGGATCCGGCGTAGGCAACATGAATATTGCAAGTAAGAAGCCTCCTATCCAGGGGACAATGACGCCTCCCAAAGCAATAATGATCGCCCGCTTGGTGTAGATCTCCTTTATCTTGCATTCCAACCCGATCATGAAAAGAAGTATTATCGCTCCCAATAGGCCGAGGAATCTCACGATATCTCCGCTGTCTGGAGATTCGCTGACAGTGATGAGGCCCAGAAAGCTCGGCCCAATAGCAATTCCAAGCAATATCTGTCCGATGATTTTCGGCTGTCCGAACCTGGCAAAAAGGAAATTCGTTGCTATAGCGATTGCTAAGAGCAGAGTGAGCTCAAACCATATGTCGCCGACGAGCGCAGCCCAAATATCCTCAAACACGATTTGATGCTCAGGAATCGGCGGGATTAAAGCTTTTTCATGCCAATTAAGAAAACAATCTTTTTCCAGTTCGCAATATCATTAATTACATCATATGTCAATTATCCGCTCCGGTTCTGACCGGGTGTGATTTCTTGGGAAGGTTTTCAAGGGGTATCGAGCTGACAAAACTGAGCTTCCGCGTGATACGAAAGGACAAGGAGCTTTTGATTTTTCCACTGATTTCTGGACTGCTGATAATGGCAGTCGCAGCATCATTCCTTCTGCCTGTCTTTCTCATGGGGGATATAACATCATCCCAGGATCTCGATGCCGCATTCTACATATTCTGGATATTGTTCTATTTCGTTTCATTCTTCGTTGCGATCTTCTTCAACGTTGCTATTGTCGGATGCGCGCTCCTGAGGCTTGATGGCGGAGATCCTAATCTGAAATACGGCTTCCGATTCGCCGCAGAGAGAATCAAATATATCCTCATGTGGGCGCTCGTCACCGCCACTGTTGGGCTCATCCTTCGCGCGCTTGAGCAGAAGGCCGGATTCATTGGGAGAATCGTCATCGGTCTTGTCGGTCTGGCCTGGTCAATAGCCACATATTTCGTCGTTCCTGTGATCGCCGCCGAGAAACTGACGCCCCTCAAGGCCATCAAGAGATCAGCAAGCATTCTGAAACAATCATGGGGCGAGGCGCTCATCTCAAATCTGGGCATAGGATTGATATTCTTCCTCCTCGCCCTAGTAGGTCTGCTGTTCATCTTTACAGGTATTGCTATCGGGAGTCTGACCGGCCTTTTAATCGGAATCGCAATAGCAGTCATATATTGGGTGTTCATAGGGATTCTTCAGTCAGCGGTCAGCGCAGTGCTCATGGCAGCGCTCTACAGATATGCCACCACGGGGAAGACCTCGGAAGATTTCCCGTCGTATGTGCTTGAGAATCCTTGGTCCATATGATCTGACGCGGACAAAATATATTGAGCCTGCGACAATAGGGTATACCAGAAATACTCTTGGAGGGTGCTACCTGCTCCTTGTCGACCTGCTGTTGCTGATACTGTTCTCGATACTTATCGGCGTTATTGCATCCCTTCTCGGCATCGGCGGCGGTGTCTTCCTTGTGCCCGTGATGACGCTTGCATTTGGCATTGAAATCAAAGTGGCGGCGGCGACAAGCTTGGTAACCGTGATTGTGACATCGTCGACATCCACGTCCCGCTATCTGAAGGAGGGATTCATAAATATCAATCTTGGAGTCTTCATCGAGTTTTTCTCGATAATCGGGGCCGTTGTCGGTGCAGTTATAGCGTTCCAGCTGCAGGCGTTCGTGATCGAGGCAATCTTCGCCACAGTTCTGCTCTATACGGCATATTACATGTGGAGAGTCAAGGAGCACCCAGGCGAAAAATGCAGTGATGATGAAAGACAAGGCGGATTAATCTCCAAGAGATCGATCTTCAACGGCAAATATCTTGATGATTGTTCCGGTCAAATGGTGGAATACGGCATTGTTAAGCCTCATATTGGCGCAGGTGCAGGATTCATCGCTGGTAATCTATCAGGGCTCATAGGGGTTGGCGGAGGGATTGTTAATGTTCCTGCCATGAATGTCCTCATGGGCGTCCCGATGAAGGCGGCTTCTGCCACAAGTAATTTCATAATTGGGGTGACCGCAGTTGCCGGCGCCCTTCTGTATCTTTCAAACGATCTCATCGCTCCATTGATTACTGCAGCGGCGTCGATAGGAGTATTCATAGGCGCAATAATTGGGACGAAATATTTAGGAAGAATAAGGGGCGGCTCGCTGAGGATAGGTTTCTCTATACTTCTCGTCGTGATTTCAATAATGATGTTTCTGAGAGCGGGAGGATGGTTATAAGATGAAAATGAAACAAGAGAACCTTCCTGAGATATCCCCAACTCTACGCAAGATACTGTATATCCTTGTAATAATCACCATTCTGCTGTTTTTGGTCGGGATAGCCTCTATGCTTCTATCTTCGGCCGAGGGTTCTCTGAGCACTCCGATGTCGTTTCAGAGCCTTCTCGATTCTATTTTGAAGATTCGGCCAGAAGGCATCATCGGCCTTGGCATTTTCATAATAATAATCACACCCATCATCAGGTTACTGACAATCTGCGTGTATTCATACATCAGACGCGAAAAGATCGGAATGATAGCGACAGCATTATCTTTGGCAGCCATCGTGATATCGATCGCCCTTCAATCGATTTCGTGAGTACGACATCCTTCCGTTGCACAGGAATCAGGAATATACTATTTTTGCGAAATGAAGAACTTACCCCTCGGCATTCCCCCTAATGGGCTGAGAATGGGCAGAGAGAATGATCGGGCGGTTTTTAGGCCGATGGAGAGTCGAGATCTCGAAGCGGTTCTAAGGCTTATCAACATCGAGGGATGGAATTACGACATATCCGAATTGCAGCGGATTCTAAAAGTGTCGCCTGGGACTTCAATCGTATCAACATTTGATGACAAAGTCATCGGAGGGATAACAGCAACATTGTCCGGCAACAGATGTGTCCTCGGGCATGTGGTAATCGATAGCGCTTGGCGCCGGAAAGGCCTCGGCAAGATTATGATTAACCATCTCATCAGAGAAATGGACTCGAGAGGGGTCGAGATCCTCGATGTATATTCTGTCAAGAATGCAATGGATTTCTATGCCCAGCACGGATTCAAATATCTCGAAAATTTGGACACTTTCACAACGATGCTTACCGAGGGAATGAAGAAAGGCGCCTCGGATGATGACATCAGGGATCTTACAGGATCGGATTTAGGAGAAATGTCCAGGCTGGACCTCATCGTTACAGGATTCGACCGTCGGAATATTCTGAGTGTTCTTTTGGAAGAATTTCCTGGGTGTTCCAAAGGATTTTTCGAAAATGATAAGTTGATTGCATTCATCCTTTGCAGGACCAATCCCATCATGAGCGACATAGGCCCCTGGACAATGAGCGTTTCTGATGAAGGTATTGGATCAAGGCTGCTGGGCGCGGTTCTTGCAGAATTGCCAGCTGGGAAATTGACAATTCTCGGCGTGCCTGCCTCCAATAAATTAGCTCACAATATCTGCACGAACGCCGGTTTCAAGACCGAATTGTACAACTATAGGATGGTCAAATCGAAGAAGGCCGTCGATAGATTCACCGAGGGCACATTTGCATTGAGCGCCTTCGAATTCGGCTAGTGCAAAAAGACCCTCATTTCCACTGCGCCAGATTAGCAAAGGATTAACTAAATGAATGAACTATATTTACCCATATCACAGGATGTTGACCTGTGGTAAAATATTCGCGAGGGGGTCCTATTTATTAGAATTTATTATATTGCAATAATTTTGAGACTATTCCTGGTTCCCTTACATCCTTCTATGCGATGCTGACGACGATTCTGTGCAGGATTTCCGCGACAGTACCCATCGATCTTCCCGCATCCTTCAGATGATGGTATATCTCCCTCTTCCTGAGCGCAATAAATGGATCTCCTCCGCGGAGCAGCTTCGTCATCGCGTCGATGTATGTCTTCTCGATCTCGTGTTCGCTTCTCCTTATTTCCCTTATGAGTGTCTCTGACAATGCTGGGTCTTTTGTCAGGACAAGCATCGCCTCTGAAAATTTCTTCATCCCTTTGCTCAACGAATTTGCCATCGATATTATTGCATCATCGGGGCCGACATCGAATCCCTTCATTTCTTTATGGGTTGAGACGCAGAAATCGAGTATTTCTCCCATCTGATGGGAGATGCTATATATCTCCCTACGGTCAAACGGGGTGGTGAAAGCCTCCATCAGATGAGTTTCCATGTCGTGCCTCATCTCGTCAAGGGCATTCTCACGTTTCTCAATCTCTTCAGAGTCTGAGAGAATGCCTTTCTTGAACCATGTTAGGAGAGCGTCCGTGCCAAGAGCGACCGTCTGGGATTGTCCCTCAAGCATCTCATAGAAATCATATTTCGGAGGAAATATCCTGTCCATCATGCCGTTGATTCCCGATTTTCGCTTTTTCATACGATCATTCTCTCCTCATCCGCCGGTCAGCAGGATGTGCAGCGGATAATATAGCAGCATTGACAAAGCCATTGCTGCTGGTATTGTGAGGAACCATGCTATCAACATATCTTTTCCGACGGACCATTGCAGCATCTTAGGATTGTCTGCGGCCCCGACTCCGACAATGCTCGAGGCCACTACTTGAGTGGATGATATGGGCGCCCCTGCTATTGTCGAAGCGAGTATCGATGATGTTGAGGCTACCTGAGAATTCAGGCTGTGTATAGGCTCAATGGGATATATCCTCCTTCCAAGAGTCTTCATGATCGGCCATCCCCCTCCTATCACTCCAGCGAGCATCGCGGCACCGCAAATCACTCTGACCCAAAGCGGGATATCCATTGTGGATACATATCCTCCAGAAAGCAGTATTAGGACGATTATGCCCATCTGTTTCTGTGAATCATTCGATCCATAGCTGAATGCGAGCAGCGCAGCGGTCACCCATTGCACTTTCTTGATCGATTTGTTTACCTTTCTTTTCGCGTTTCGAAGTAAGAGCTTTGAAATCTTTTGGATCAAGTAGCCGAGAGAAAGCCCTATCAGTACTGAGATTATCAGGAACAATAAGATTTTCATGAACCCCACGATCTCGTGATTCGACCCTATCAGCTCATCAAAACCCCAGAATATGCCCTCGGCGCCTCCGGCGACTATAGTGGCGCCGATGAGTCCGCCAACAAGTGCCTGTGTTGATGACGAAGGGAGCCCGAATTTCCAGGTTATGAGGTTCCAAATGACCGCAGCGGATGCTGCGGCAACAAGGACATAGACATATGCGGATCCTATGCTCAAGGTCACGAGTCCTTCTATCGTATAGGCAACTGCAGCTCCGCTGATTAACGCACCTCCCATTACCATGGACCCTGCCATTATCACTGCCAGGCGCGGAGACGCGGCCCCGCATGAGATAATAGTGGCGACAATGGAGCTGGCGTCATGAAATCCGTTGGTGAAAGAAAATACGATTATCAGTGATATTGCGATAATCGTGATGATCAGGATGCTGGTAACGGTAAGCACAGACGACTTGATGCATTATCATATAAATCTAACCTGATGCTGATGTCGCAATCGTCGATATCCCTTCATTAACAATTCGCCTTTGGATGCTGCAAGATATTTATCCAGGATTATGATGGGGTGGTGATGATGAACATACCAAGCAGGTTCTTCGTAGCATCCGGCAAGGGCGTCAGCGAAGTTTCCTCTATGAACGCCTTCGATTAAGCGCTAAGCAATTCGTCTGAGAGAATGATGGGATGGCTGACCTAAGAACAATTTTAACGTCTTCAGGTCAGTATGTCGCCCTCGATACCGATTACATATTGCTTGAACGGTATCTTGCTACCAGTCTCTGCCATCACTTTAGCGACAAGTCGGTAGAGGGAGAAACAACACGGCACCTCCATATTTACGACGGATATGCTCTTGATGCCTGAGTTGTTGATAATTCCTTTTAGCTTCCGCTCGTATATCTCAAGATCGTCGAACTTCGGGCAGCCCATCACTATCGCGTTGCCGTCGATGAATTTCCGATGAAGGTTTCCGTATGCCACAGCAGCGCAGTCCGCGAGCACAATCAGATCTTTCCCCTTCAAGAACGGGGCGCTTTCTGGCACAAGCATTAGCTGAATGGGCCACTGGCCCAGCTTGGACTTCTGTTCACGGTCTTCTTTTAAGATATGTTCCTGCCCCTCTCTTTTCAGAGTCATTGGCGTTGCCGAAGGACAGGAGCATTTCTCTGTCATTTCCTTCAGCTTCTTTATCTCGAGATGCTTCTCTACCGCCTTCTCGTCGAACTCATCCACATTCCGCTCTATTATCTCCAATGCGCTCTCTGGGCATTCTCCGATGCAAGCTCCCAGGCCATCGCAGAAGCTGTCCTTGATGACCTTTGCCTTGCCGTCGATGATCTCTAGCGCGCCCTCAGCGCACGCGACCACGCATTGTCCGCAGCCTGTGCATTTCTCTTCGTCGATATTGATGATCTTCCTCACGACCATACTTCACCCTCCAAGCATGGCTTTCAGGTCTTCATCGACGTTACCTATCGGGATTATGTTGTACTTCTCCTGAAGGACTTTCCAGATGTTCGGGCTTACAAAGGCGGGAAGAGATGGGCCAATTCTCATATTCTTTATTCCAAGCGCCAGTAGTGTCTCAAGTATGGCCACCGCCTTCTGTTCGTACCAGGAAAGGACGAACGAGAGCGGCAGGTCGTTCACATCGCATTTGAAGGCTTTGCTAAGCTCGACAGCGAGCTGTATTGCGGAGTATGCATTGTTACATTGGCCCATGTCTAAAAGTCGCGGGATTCCGTCGATGGATCCGAACTCTTTGTCGTTGAATCTGTATTTCCCACAGGCCAGGGTGATGATCACGCAATCCTTAGGAACTTTTTCCGCGAACTCGGTGTAGTAGTTCCTGCCGGGCTTTGCGCCGTCGCATCCCCCGATGAGGAAGAATCTCCTTATCTTTCCCGCCTTGATGGCGTCGATTATCTTGGGTGCGAGAGACAGTACGGCCTTGTGATGGTGACCGGTGTAGAGAGGCTTTCCTTCTCTTTCCGGCAGATCTCCTATGCTTTTTGCATGTTCGATTATCTTTGGCAGGTCCGATTTATCCTTCAGGTGCTTGACGCCCGTGATGGCAGTTATTCCTGTAGTGTAAAGCCTGTCTCTGTAGGCATCAGTGGGGATCTGCACGCAGTTGGTCGAGGCGACTATCGGTCCCCCGAACTCGGCGAACTCTTTCTTCTGTCGCTGCCAAGAAGTGCCAAAGTTGCCGATCAAATGCTTGTATTCCCTTAACTTCGGGTATCCATGCGCGGGCAGCATCTCGCCATGTGTGTATATATTGACACCCGATCCCTCGGTCGCCTCGAGAAGCTCCTTGAGATCAAGCAGGTCGTGACCTGTGACAAGAATGCCGGGTCCTTTGACCGTGCCGGTTCTGACAGTGGTCGGAGTCGGATCGCCGAAATGCTCAGTATTTCCCGCGTCCAAAATCTCCATGGCCTTAAGGTTCATCATTCCAAGCTTGATTACGACATTAAAATGATCTTCCAGGGAGAAATCGACATTCGTCAGGGTCTTGAAAAGAGCTTCATCAATGAAAGCGTCGACCTCCTCGCTCCTTTTTCCAAGTCTTCTAGCATGATGTGCGTACGCCCCCAATCCCTTCAATCCATAGAGTATCATGTATTGGAGGCTCTGAATATCCTCATCCTTTCCGCAAACGCCTCTTATCGTGCATCCTGTTCCACCTGCAGTCTGCTCGCATTGATGACAGAACATCGACATTTTTCCGCACCTCTGTTATGCATAATTACATTATTAAATATAAAAGAAACTTTAATATTTATGAAAGTGATAGAGGATAAATCTCTATAATAAATAGGATAATTGGCAATAAACCCATAATTCACAAATTAGGACATGGAAACGATGAAGATTGATGATAAGGACAGGATGATAATATCGTTATTCGCCAGAGATCCCGATGTCTCTCAGGATGAGATAGCGACGAAAATCGGACTGTCACAACCCTCCGTGGCCGTCAGGATAAGGAAACTCATAAAGAGCGGCGCCCTTGAGACTCAAGTCGGCATTAATCCTCTGAAGGTCGGGCTGTATCTCGCCAAGGTGGATGTCTCCTCGACCAAGCCGGGGGAAATCCTGTCAATGTTCAAGAACTGTCCATACTTCGCAAACGGATTCACGGTTTCTGGCAAGCACAATCTCTGCCTCCTGTTCTTCAGCGAGAGCGTCGCGACATTGGAGGCGATAGTCAACGGTCACCTGAGGGCGAACAAATCAGTGACAGACCTCGATTTCAACATCGTAATAACATCTGAGAGAAGCCTGATATTCCCTACGGTCCTGACTCAGGATCAATCTGACATCCCGCCGTGCGGGACACTTTCACAATGCAGAAATTGTCAATCGTTCAAGGATAAGAAATGCATGGGTTGTCCAGTGACTGGCCAATATCAAGGATGGTTCTATTGAAGAATTGATGACCTTGTCATTTCCCATTATAAATGTTCTGTGCGATCTTCTTTCTCTTTCTGAAATCGTTGGATTTCTCAGTAGCGAATGACAATATTGTCGTGATAATAGTAGTTCCCAAGATTACTAGCAAAGTCGTGTTGAGGAAAAGATATCCAAGCGAATCATCCCAAATCGGATTTCCAATGAGCATAACCGCTGGAAGGGTCGCTAGCACGGCCGCGGCGAGCCCTCTCGGCATGAGTGAAAACACCGCCATTGAATCGGCAAAGCCCAGATTACCTATCCTGTTTACCATCAGGGTTGCTACCCATCTTGCAAGCACCACCATGCTTATCATCAAGAGCCCGGCTACAAAATGGATATGAGTGAATGTGGCGAATCTGAAGAACATTCCCAAATATACGAAGAAGAAGGTCCTCACAAAGAATGTTATCTCGTTATGGAACTGCTGGATCTGCAAATTTATCTTGAATGTAACCGAGTCGGACTTCAGCCTTCTCCCGATTATCTCTCGGTTGCTTATCGCCAACCCGAACGTCAAAGCTGCAACGGCTCCTGAGCTGGAGAGGGGGGGAAGCTCAACAAGGGCCGCTACGATTATTAGTGCGCCAATCGTGATCATGTACGAAAGGGGCTGCTTCTGCAATCTGTGAAGGACGAATAGCCAGGCTATCCCGGCAACTAAACCTATTCCTCCTCCAATGAGGAATTTGCTAGCGATGTCTTTCGATATCGAAAGTACATTGATTTCTCCGATCATGATGATCGATAGTATTGTCAATGCGACGACTATCACCATAACATCGGTGATTACGCTCTCCATGGAGAGCATCGCCTTTGTCCTGGAATGAATCCTCATCCGGTTCACAATCGGCAGGACGACCGCACTGCTTGTACCGCCGACGATTGCGCCCAGGCACAGAGCTATCATGAGATTTACATTCATGATGCTGTTGAGGGCAAACCCGACCATCAGCATCGACATTATGAATGTAGTAATTGAAATGAAAATCGAGAGTCTCATGGATTCGCTGACGGACATGATATCGAGGCTTAGTCCGCCGTCGAATAGTATTATGACCAGCGCGAGAGCAAGGAAGAGGTTCTTGAACTCATTCAAGTTCTGCAATGTTGCCTCGTTCACGATGTTGAATTGATTGCCAAGAATGTCAGGGCCCAGGAGCATTCCGACACCTATCAGAATCAATACATCCGGGATTTTGAAACGAGAGAAAATTAGACTACCGATGAATCCCACGAATATTATGAAACCCATTGCCAGAAAGGCTGTAATTGTCGCGGAATCCATAGAATTCTTGGGTTCATCATTTCTCTTAGAGTTTAAACTTTCTAGAATGTCGTATTGCTGGCGTGGTGATTTTAAGGCGGTTGGTAGATATCGTCTATCTCTCTGTTGAAAGGCTGGTCACAATGCGCAATATTGTTTTATCGTGATTATACTGGCAAAGGTTCAAGTAAGATGAGCAAATAATGGAATCCACTGTTGGGGTTAGGAAATAATCTCATCATATTATCTTTGATATCTCTACCAGGAGACGGAAATGGTTTCTAAGAAGCGGATATCGTTGCGCCGAGCAGACGAGCTCAAACGATATGGCGAACGGATGAGATACCAGAATTCCTATGTTCCGAGCGGTATCGAGATTTCAAAGGCTATCGATTCGAGAATGGCGTCACTCAGAGAAATGATGGGCGCGTCCAAGAAGGAATGGAACGACTGGTGCTGGCAAATCGACAATAGGATAGACACGATATCCCGGCTGGGAAAGATCATTGATGTCAACGACGAGGAGAAGAAGGCTTTCGAAAAGATCGGGAAGAAGTTCCGCTGGGGAATATCTCCTTATTTTGCTGGCCTGATAGATCCATCTGACAGATATTGCCCCATCCGTGCGCAGAGCGTCCCATCCATCGATGAGCTTCTAGATGAGGAGGCGACTGTTGATCCTATGGGCGAGGCAACCACATCGCCTGTGCAGGCCATCATCAGAAGATATCCTGACAGATTGATCATAAACGTTACAAACCAATGTCCGATGTTCTGCAGGCATTGTCAGCGCAGGCGGCTGATTGGACAGAGGGATATTCATACATCGGATGCGAAGCTTCAGGAAGCTGTCGATTACATCCGAGAAAGTCCGGAGGTAAGAGATATCCTCATAACTGGCGGAGACGCCCTGATGCTGGATGATGATCGCCTTCATTGGCTTCTCAGCCAGCTTGATGAGATACCCACAGTTGAGATCAAGAGGCTGGGCAGCAGGAGTCCGGTGACTCTTCCATACAGGATCACCTCTCAGCTGTGCAAGATGCTGTCGAAGCACCATCCTCTCTATCTGAACGTGCAGTTCAACCATCCGCGAGAGATAACCAAGGAATCTGCAAAGGCCTGCGATTTTCTGACGCGGGCAGGAATTCAGCTTGGGAATCAATCAGTGCTTCTCGCAGGTGTAAACAATCACGTAGTCGTCCAAAGGAAGCTGTGTCAGACCTTATTGAGGATACGTGTCAAGCCCTACTACCTCTTCCATTGCAAGAAGGTCAAAGGGATCTCGCATTTCAGAACAAGTGTAGAATCAGGGATAGAGATAATCGAGAACCTCAGAGGGCATACATCCGGGCTTGCGATACCGCATTTCGTGGTAAACGCCCCAGAAGGTCTAGGAAAAGTCGCATTATCTCCGAATTACATCGTATCTAGCGGCAAGGGGTACATAATTATCCGAACATGGGAGATGAAGACGATTCGGTACATCAACCCGACAAGGAAAAGAGCAGTGAAGCTGCCCGTGAACCTCGAACCGTAAAATCATCATAAATGCAATCCTTAAAATAAGCGTACCATTTTCCAGCAATCTGCTTTTACAAATAATCTCTAAGACGAAAAGGTATATACCGGCCACTTTTCTTCATGGGGAAGGAGCGCATATGGAGGGTTTGTATGCTGAAGCTGTACTGTTCCGAGTCCGGAATATTGAAGGAATGCAGTCAGGCCAAGCCTCAGGACGCCCTCTGGATCGACGCGATCGCGCCTTCGAGCGATGAAGTAGATCTTCTCAACAGACTGTTCAAGATTCAATACCCGGACGTTGCTGACTGTCTGGACCCAAACGAGCGATCAAGGGTAGAGCTGGACGAAGATTACGATTTCGTTGTTCTCAGAAGCCTGTTGAAAAAAGCCCATGAGATGGACCCGGCGCAGACGATGCCGATTGGCATTTTCGTGACGCCGGATAGAATTATTACAGTTCGGATAGTTGCGACATTCGATGGCAAGGACCTCTTAGCCGATGTCAAGCGCAAACCAAAAATCAATGACAAGAGCGATCTTTTTCTCTCGATTGTTCGACGTGCCAACAAGGACATCGACCGCTACGTGAGGCCCTTGGAGGGAAAGATATCCCTGACCCAGAAAGCCGTGTTCACACAGGAGAAGGCAGAGCTCGCTGAGGATGCCTACACGATGAACAGCGACCTTATTCTCCTCAACACTTCCCTGCTATCGAATTTCAATGCGGTCTCTCAAATTCCCCGGACAAGACATCTGAAATTTTCCGAGGAACAGGTAGATTTTCTGGAGGATATCGAGAACGACGTTGCTCAGATGTATGATATGACGACCGTTTATAGGGAGATCATGTCTAACGTTCTCAGGGCTTACGAATCAGATATAGCGAACAATCTGTCCTCGATTATGAAGATCCTTACCAGCATCAGCCTTATTCTCATGCTTCCCACCCTAATTGCCAGCCTTTACGGGATGAACATCGCGCTTCCTTTCGAGAACGATCCTTACGCCTTCTGGATCGTGATTAGCTTCACCGCAATCGCAGTCGCGATACTCTGGATTCTGTTCCGTGTGAAAAAGATATTCTGATAGATTTCAACCAAGAGGTGAAAAAAATGTCCTGCTGCTGCAACGGTGCTAAGAACGGTATAAAGAGAATCAAAGTAGGCAATCAGATGGTCGGAATCGTAGGCTATGATTTCATCATCGGGGCAGCGAAGGAGGTGGGCGATGCTCCAGAAGCTGAGATAAAGGCGGCGATTCTCGAAGCAATGAGGGTTCACAATTATGTCCCCAAATCGGTCGAGAAAGAATATGTCGAAGGTATGTGGCAGGAATATCTCAAGATCAGGAACTGCTGCTAATCACTCCTCTAATTTGGCAGATTAAAAATATCGCGGATGATCTAAATGTCGGAGAAGCGAAAAGCAGTCCCGCGCGAGGAGATACCCTGGTACCCAACCATCGACAAGGGGAAATGCACAGAATGCGGAACGTGCGTTGAATTCTGTAAGCATAGCGTATTCGCAATAATCGATGGAGAATCAAAAGTCGTTAAGCCATTTAATTGCCTCGTGGGGTGCTCTGGCTGCGTGAGTAAGTGTCAAGAAGGCGCGATTTTCTTTCCGTCAATCAAAGAGACGACGAAGTTAATTAAAGAACTGAGGAGGAAATACGGTATCGACTAGGGAAGATCTCATGAGATCTAATGCATCGGATGCACAAGCAAGCTGTTCTCCGAAAAAGAAACTATCCTTTCTCGACGAATTTCTGACTCTGTGGATATTTCTGGCGATGTTTGCAGGAGTCGGACTTGGCTATGTCTTTCCCGAGCTTGCGGAAATCTTCGATTCTATAAAGATATTCGATGTTTCCTTGCCAATCGCAATTGGGTTGCTTGTCATGATGTATCCGCCCCTGGCAAAAGTTCATTATGACGAACTCGGGCGCCTAAAACAGGCCAAGAAGATGCTGAGCACATCGCTCGTTCTCAACTGGGCTATTGGACCTGTGCTTATGTTGGTCCTCGCTTGGATAGCCTTCCCAGGATCAGACGAAATTTCAACCTCCTTTAGAAATGGCCTAATCCTGATAGGATTAGCAAGATGCATTGCGATGGTTCTAGTTTGGAATATGCTTGCAGAAGGCGACTGCGAGTATTGTGCGGTTCTTGTCGCATTGAACTCGGTATTTCAAATATTCATGTACTCTCTGTTGGCATATCTCTTCATCACTGTCCTCACTCCGGTCATTTCTCCAGCATCGGGGAATATCGTCATCGATATTACAATAGAAGAGATTGCAAAGAACGTGCTCATATTCCTTGGGATTCCCTTCGCGTTAGGTGTCGCTAGCTGGTTCTTCCTCGCAAAAAGAAAAGGCAGAGAATGGTACGACAATGTATTCGCTCCAAAGATAAGCCCGCTCGCGATGATTGGTTTACTCTTTACAATCGTCATAATGTTCTCTTTGCAAGGTGAGGCGATAATTAGCAGACCTCTTGAGGTGGTGCGTGTTGCTATCCCGTTGCTTGCATATTTCCTGCTGATGTTCTTCTTCAGCTTCTGGATATCTCATAGGTCTGGATTTTCTTACGGGCAATCGACCACACAGTCATTCACCGCCGCAAGCAATAATTTCGAACTTGCTATTGCTGTCGCTGTTGCAACCTTCGGGATAGCTTCTATCGAAGCCTTTACTGCCGTGATAGGACCTCTAATGGAGGTTCCCGTGCTTATCAGTCTCGTCAATGTTGCCCTCTGGTTCAAAAAGAAATACTATGATGAAGGCGGGAGACCAATAAGGCGCTCAAAGCAATTGTCCCAATAGCAATCTAGCCAAAAGAAATTTTGAAAGACCTTCCTTAGCCGATCTTATCAATGTAGAATAACGATACTATTGCCAACACTTAAATTGCATTTTTGTCATTCACAGAGAGATGTTTGAGGAAATCCTAGGCGACATATTCGGGGATCAGTGGTTTCAGATTACAATGATTCTAGCGGTTGCGATTCTCTCAAGTTTCCTCTTCGTCAGAATGCACCTGCCAAAAATTATTGGCCAGATTGTCCTCGGTATAATAATCGGGCCCAGTATTCTCGGCATAATTTCCCTCCCTGAGGAAGGCACAGTCGGCATAGTCACTCTTCTTGCGGGATTCGGTGCAATCATCATGCTTTTCATGATAGGTCTTGAATTTGAGATCAGAGATATCTACACGAAGAAAAATATAGCAATCGCAATCGGAGGGGTCAGCCTCCCCTGGATTGCTGGCTTTTTCCTTGCAGAGTTCCTGCTGCCGGATCCAGGAGTCGGTTTCACCAAATTTTCACAATCGATCTTTGTCGGAACAGCTCTTGTTGCTACAAGCGTCGCAATTACAGCAGGAGTACTTCGGGAAATGAAGCTCATCAATACCTCTGTAGCAAAGACGATTCTCGGGGCGGCCGTGGTTGATGATGTCATCGGAATGGTCGTACTGGCAATAACTGCAGGAGTCGCTTTGGGCGAAGGTGTAGATGCGATATATCTCACTCAGATAAGCATCTTCGCGGTGATTTTCGTCAGCGCTGGAGCGTATATCGGCATGAAATTCGTCACAAAAGTAATTGGCTCAGTCGAGAGAATCGGCATCAAATACGGATTGAGAGAGAGCGGATTTCTTCTAGCATTATCTTTCGCATTCCTGTACGCATTCATCGCGGATCGAATAGGCATAAGTGCCATCGTAGGAGCGTTCATAGCCGGCACAAGTTTTGCCGGTTGCGAGTACAGAGAGCAGTTCAAGGAAGGTATCGCGTTCCTCGAATGGGTATTCGCCCCGATATTCTTCATTTCTCTTGGCATTCTCGTGAACATTCTCCTACCATTGGAGATATGGATGTTTGCACTTATTCTCGGAGCTGTGGCCATTCTTTCAAAAATCGTCGGTGGAGGTTTGCCAGCATGGCTATTCAAGATGAAACCGAGAGAATCAATATCCATCGGGCTAGGCATGTCTCCGCGTCTCGAAGTAGCGATGATAATAGCATTGTTCGGTCTGCAATTCAACATCATTAATAGCTCGATATATTCTGTGATTATAATTATGGGGCTGATTACCGTCCTAGTGACGCCACCGCTCCTCAGGCAAACTATGAAGAAGATCAGAAAGGAGCAATTGGATGAGGGTGTAGTCTGTAAGACATGATTTTTATAATCTCGTCAGAAACTCCGCGATGCCAAACCCGGTGCGATCCCTGAATTTATATTTTGCCAGTGTCTCATGCATGACTGAACCCATCCTGCCATCCTGCACTTCAAAAGTGACGATAGCGTCTCTTATTATGATCGCGTCTATCTCGTGAGTGTTACCAATCTTATCGTACAATTTCATTTTAAAATCAAGCGGTCTTCCTTTAGAATCGTATCTGGGCGATATCTCTGCGTTTAAGATCGGTATGTTCTTTCCGTCCTCGAATATGAACCCCGCATACACCTCTCCGATGTCCGTGACAAGTTTCGTAATGTTCACTGATAGTACCTCGGAAAAATGAGCATTCAGCCAGAACCAGAGTTTTGGGGCGATCCAATCCCTTATTCCCCATGAGTGATCCCTCTCTCCTAATGCATCTATCGAATAGACTTTCTCTCCGATTTTCAATCTTCCTTGTATCTTGCCAAATTGCTCAAGATGTTCTGATGCGATATCTTTCGACATCATCCTTCCTGCGGATGTCACTGCCTCTCTATAATCAAAAATATCATTTAATGATTCAAAATCGAGATCAAATTCGACTTTTTCTGTGAAAGCACCGGTCATTGTGCTCGAGCATCTCAACTTCCATTTCTTTTCCGGAACCAGCTTTTCAAAATTCAAGCCTTTAATAGACAATGTTTTGTCTCTATCCGGGGTGCTTTCCTTTATCCCTATCATTTTTCCATCAGGCATTATGAAGAAGCAGAAGACGTTTTTCATCTCTATCTTCGGATTAAGTCCAATCCTCATAAATCCGTAAATATCAGATGTCCGGTCATAGAAATTGAAATAGTAGCTCTCGTTCCAATTCGGATGGTTCTTGAACTCGTGGAAAATATCTGTGTCTTTCATTTCCGCCTTGATTAGCACTACGCCGTCATTTCCATCAAGAGTGACCTCCTGGCCTGTTTTCAATATATTCGTCGCATTCTTCACAGCGGTGACTGCAGGTATCCCGTATTCTCTTGATACGACTGCGCCATGAGATAGGATCCCTCCTGTTTCTGTTATCAGGCCGCTGAGTTTGGAAAATATCGCGGTCCAGCCAGGATCGGTGTTGGATGTCACGAGTATCTCTTTATCCCTTATATCCGGAAGATGCTCGATTGAATCAATCACTCTGATTCTGCTGGTGACGATTCCCGGGCTAGAGGGTGTCCCTGTAATCTTTATTGCATCCTCGGAATCGATGATGGGATCATCGAATTCCACTCCGCCCTGCAAGAATTTTGGCGGCAAGACCCCCTTGTACGCCTCGAATTCCTTCCTTCTATCTTTTAAAAGTTGTCTATCCAAAGGCTTTCCAGTTCGTGCGCTTTTGAAGATTTCCTCTTTCGACAGGAAAAAAATGCAATCCTGAGCCTCAATCAACTTTCTTTCGGCAAATCTTCTTCCATATTCCATGAAAAGTCGTCTCCATCTGTAGACCTGATGGTCGAAGAAGAATCGTTGGTTCTCCCGGAACATCAGATATGTCTGAGCCAGATTCAGAACCATTTTAAAGATGGTCTTCCGGAAGAAACCATATTTCATCTTCGAAAGTCTCTGGAAAATCTCTTTTTCGGTTTCAATCCTCTCCTGAATCCTCCTCCTCTCGAGTTCCTCAAGATCGATTTTCCCCGAGGCCATCAGCGTCCTAACCATATCTATGACCAAAGTTGGGTCGTCCACCCATCTTGGATAGAAAGTCTCTCTGGTGTGAGACCTGTGGCCATACTCTCTCAGAAATTCTTCGAGCTGCTTGTTGAAATCATAATAATCCGGATCCGATCTGATCAACTGCAGGAAATCATTCGATGATGTTTTATCAATTTTTGAGACAACCAGAAGGTTGTCTCGAGCCGCATTCGCAAGTTTTGAGATTGCGATATTAGTCTCTATAGTTTTGTTCCCGCGCAAGCCCGAGATGAGCTTTGAGTATATTGCCCCAGATCGATCGTTCAACCAGTCTGTCAGCCACCTCTTGATAATGAGGTTGGTGCCGATGCTGTGAGTGACCATCCCGTATCTTATCAGTCTGTAGTGCTTGATGTACATCTTTTCCATTTTGAGGAATTCACTGTGCAGTTGCTCATCCGTCAGCTTCGTGAGATTGAGAGAATCAAAAGTCTTCATCTCCTCAAGATATTTCTGAGACCATTCTTTGTATGCCTTGTCCGTTCTCAGCATTATTCCATCTGGATCGAATAGTGCAATTCTGAATTCAGCCATTAATCTTGAAAGAATCCTTGTCTTCGCGCTTGCGATTCGCTCCTGATCCCTCATGGGGAAATAGCTCAGAAGCTCCTTTGTTCTCGAGAATCTCGGATTGTATGTGAATACCTCTTCCAGGACTGAGCTGTTGAAATAGACGTGCGCCTTGTGCACAATCAGAAGATCCTTGTCGGTGAGATTTTTGTACCCCATCACCTTTGACCCTTCACGATTAACGTACTCAGTAAGATAATGACCGAGCAATGAGAATGATAGCGGAGAGGCTACCTCCGACCAATAATCATCACCGTATCCCCTTGTCCAAAGAGTCTCATCCCCCGCCTTGACCGTAGTCACGGGCCTCGACTGCAGGATCCAAATCCTCTCCTTGTCGATCGCCCATTCTATGTCCTGAGGTGCTCCGAATTCTTCCTCTATTATCGCTCCCAATGAGGCAAGATTTCGGATATTTTGGTCGTTTATAGATGGGGCATTCCGACGGGCCGTCTCAATCTCAGATTCGGTACTCCCAATTTTCGAAAGGAATACGCCCTTTGTCTTCTTGCTTATCTCTCTGAGAACGATTTCCGAGGTGGTCTTGTCGATTGTGAACCTGTCGGGAACAACCTTGCCCGATACTATTGCCTCTCCAAGCCCCCAGCTCGATTCAATGATCATCCGATCCTTGTTTCTCTTGACGGGATCGATGGTGAAGACGACGCCTGAGGATATCGCATCGACCATCTTCTGGATTAATACAGCCATTCCCCCTTCGAGATGAGGGATGTCAGAATCCAGGCGATAGGTGATCGCCCTTATATTCCAGTAGGATGCCCAGCACTTCTTTATGTATTCCTCGATATCATCGGTCGCCACACCGAGGTAAGAGTCCTGCTGGCCAGCAAATGACGCTCCCGGCATGTCCTCGGCGAATGCGGATGATCTCACCGCCCATGTGTTGTCCTCGCCGATTCTTCGAATTGCATCCCTCAGTTCGTTGGAGATCTGAGGGTCGAATTTTCCGGAGAGGATCATGTTCTGTATTGTTTTGGAGCAATTCTCAAGGTGTGAATCATTTGTCAAATTAGAATTTTCGAGGCATTTTCCTATCTCTTCTCCGAGGCTATTGTCCTCAATGAATTTTTCATAGGCACTCACATTTACAACTATTCCTGGGGGAACAGCGAATCCCGAGGAAGCGAGTATTGTTAGATTGGCGGCTTTCCCCCCGAATTTCTTCAGATCGGAGCCACTTTCTCCAAGATAGATAATGTAATTGCCCATTTGATCGACCAACATTATCGACATGTCCCTTTGAGCGAGCGAAAGATGCCGATATTATTCCTATACCTATATTGTTAAACTGTTCTTTGTGTTTCTGATATCATCTCCAATGATGAGTCGCGACCGCCTTTCTCAACAATATTTTGGTCAATTTAGAACATATTTGTACAATAAAGATATAAATAGTACATCAAGCATCAACTATTCTCGTGGACAATGGCAGGGATTTACTTTGGCGCCGAAACGGGCGCGGAACAAGCCGCTCAACAGCCACTAATGATGAGCGTATCAATTGAAAGCGAGATGAAACACGACCCAGTATCGATTTTTTCATGCCTTCGAGAGGAATTTCCTGGAGAATCATTCCTCCTTGAATCAGTTGAAGGAACGAGAAAGACGGCGAGATATTCATTCATCGGTGTCGCGCCAATCTCCAAATTCAGAGCCAGAGATCAATTGGTGGAGATTGATGATGAGGTTGTCAAAACGGGGAATCCATACGCAGTTCTGCAGGAGTATTTCAAATCAATAAAATGCGGGGCATCCGAGATAGCTCCCTTCTCAGGAGGGGCAGTAGGATATCTCGGCTATGGCATGGTGAAACATTTCGAGCGCATCAAGGAGCCTGAATCGATCAATGGCCAGCTTCCTGATGCGGTATTCATCGTTCCTAAGCATTTGGTCTGCATCGATCATCTGAACTCTCGCACCTTTCTAATCTCGCACGGCAAGCTTTCAGATCTCAGAGAAGCTTTGAAAAAAGTCCGGCCGATAGAATCCTCGGGCATCAGCATAGGCGAGAGCAGGACAAACATTGATCAGGACGAATTCGAAAAAATGGTGATGACCGCCAAGGAGAGCATCCTTGACGGCGAGATATTCCAGGTTGTCCTGTCCAGGAAGACAGATTTCAAGATTAAAGGCGACCCTGTAGAAATGTACAAGGCTCTTCGAGCGCTCAATCCATCACCATATCTTTTCTATCTCGACTTCGACGATGTTCATCTCCTGGGTTCCTCGCCAGAAATGCTTGTCCGGCTCGAGGGGAACAAGCTCATAACGAGGCCTTTGGCTGGAACAAGGCCGAGATCCCCAGATATCGAAGAGGACGAGAAGCTGAAGCTCGACATGCTCCTCGATGAGAAGGAGCGGGCGGAGCATTTGATGCTCGTGGACCTTCATAGAAATGATATGGGGAGGGTCTCTAAGAGCGGCAGTGTGAAGGTCACAGAGCTCATGTCAGTGGAGAAATATTCCCATGTTCAACATATTGTGAGCAATGTCGAGAGCGAGATTCACCCCAATTATGACGGGTTTGACGCTTTGCGATCCTGTTTTCCGGCGGGCACGGTCACCGGCGCTCCCAAAATACGAGCGATGCAGATAATTTCCGAATTGGAAAAATCACCCCGCGGCCCATACGCGGGCGCGGTCGGATATTTCGATTTCACCGGGAACATGGATTTCGCGATAACAATTCGATCTATCTCAGTGACCGGAAACAAAGCAAGCATTCAGGCAGGTGCGGGCATAGTCGCGGATTCCGTTCCGCAACGAGAATTTCAGGAAACGGAGCACAAGATGGGCGCGATGCTCCAGGCAATCAGATCGCTCCAGGAGGGACAGGATAAATGAGTAAGATCTTGCTCATCGACAATTACGACTCCTTCGTCTACAACATCGCCCAATATCTCCAGGAGCTCGGCGCCGAGGTGACCGTTCACAGAAACGATTCTCCAGAGATAGAGACATGTCAGAAAGATGCAGACGGGTTCGTGATCTCGCCAGGACCCGGGCATCCGAGGAGCACAAACCGCTCCCTTGATATTTTGAGAAACAATGGCTTTGGCCGGCCCGTTTTGGGAGTTTGCCTGGGTCATCAGGCGATAGCGCATGTCAGGGGCGGCTCGATCATCAGGGCGAGACAGGTTGTTCACGGAAAGGTCAGCAGGATTACTCATACTCACGATCCTCTGTTCGAGGGAGTGCCTGAGAATTTCATTGCGACCCGCTATCATTCTCTGATAGTTGATAGGGACTCTCTCCCTTCATCACTGAGAATCTTGGCCGAATCTGACGAAGCCGAGATCATGGCTCTGAGGGCTGACGGCGAGGACATCTACGGGGTTCAGTTCCATCCAGAGTCGGTGATGACATCTCATGGCAAGACGATCCTTTCCAATTTTCTGAGGATGTGCAAGCGATGATTCGCGAGGCAATTCAGCAAGTTGTTGAAGGAAACCCCATCAGTCTCTCAATGGCAAGAAGCGTAATGGATGAGATGATGAGCGGCTTGGCGACCAGCAGTCAGATTGCCTCATTCATCACCGCGATGAGGATGAAGGGAGAGACTGAGGAGGAATTGCTCGGTTTCGCGACAGCGATGCGTGAGCGATCTACGAAGATCAGGGCAGACGAATGCGCGGTAGATCTTTGCGGAACTGGAGGAGATGGACTTCACACATTCAACATTAGCACGGTCTCTTCTTTCGTCGTGGCGGCATGCGGCGTCCCGGTGGCAAAACATGGTAACAAATCAGTATCGAGCAGATCCGGGTCTGCAGATCTTCTTGATGCTCTGGGAATGCCGTATGATTTCGACTCGGCAGCTGTCGAGAGATGCCTGAGGGAGGCCAATTTCGGATTCATGTTCGCCCCAATATTTCACAGCTCGATGAAGAATGTGAGCGTCCCGCGGCGAGAGATTGGCGTAAGGACGTTTTTCAATATACTCGGCCCGATGACTAATCCTGCATGCGTCAAGAATCAACTGATAGGCGTGTACGATTTCTCTCTCGCATCTAAAATGGTAAGCGTACTCGAAAAACTGGGTGCGAAAAGAATTATGTTAGTTAATGGACAGGGCATGGATGAAATATCCATCCAAGGGAAGTCGCAGATAGTCGAGTTGAGCGATCATGAGGTGGTCGAATACTCGATCGAGCCCGAGATGTTCGGATTCAATTCCGCGGATATAGATTCGGTCCGAGGCGGAGATCCGGCAGAAAATGCTCGAATAGCTCTGCGCATTTTAAATGGCGAAAAATCCCCGCGGCACGACATTGTTTCATTGAATGCGGGTGCCGCGTTATACATCTCAGGGCAAGCAGAAAATCTCGAGAGTGCTGTCAAGATTGCCTCAAAAGCTCTAATGGAAAGGCGCGCGATGAAACAACTTGAAAATTACTCTTCGATCGTTAGAGAGATTGAGATGAAGGTGCAAATCGCAATTGAGCCAGTAACTCTCACAAATAGAAAAATCCTGCCTGAGATATTGTGCAAAAGAAGCGCTGAGATTGCAAGGGCTCTAATCGAAGACATTCTAAAGAGTGAAGATGGCAAGAGACTTCTTGATAATCTCAATCAGGAACTTATCAGAAACCCAAATGTTCTCACAGTTCTCGCTCTTGATCGCATCAGGCAGCTACCGAATTGTGAGAATAAGGTTATCCAAAAACTGCCAAAGTCAAACATCACTCTCTCTGATTCCATCGAATCTTCCGAGGGAATCGCTGTAATTGGAGAATACAAACCCCGATCTCCATCATCTTCCTACCTGTGTCCAGCACCGCTGCCAGAAATGATGGCGGATGTATATTCCTCGTCAGGCTTGGCCGGTGTCTCGGTTCTTGTCGAATCGAATTTCTTCTCCGGGAGTACAGATCTCTTCTCATTATTTCGAAATAGAATCTCACTTCCAATGCTCTTCAAAGATATTGTAATCTCAGAACAGCAATTGAAAATTGCGAAAGAGATTGGGGCCGATTCCGTGCTTCTGATTGCTAAAGCTTTATCCAAAAACGCTCTGCAATCAATGATTGAAAAATCGTTCGATATCAACATAGAGCCAGTACTTGAAATTCATGATGAGAATGATTTGCAGAAGATAATGTCCTGTGATTCTTATTCGAAGGTTAGGCTTATCGGGATTAATTCGAGAAATCTCGGCAATCTCGATGTTGATCTCTTGAGACTGCCTGCATTGAGGAGTAAAATCGCCGATGATAAGATTGTCATCGCCGAGAGCGGAGTCAAATCTCCAAAGGATCTTGAGATGTTTCGAGATTTCGATGCAGTCCTGATCGGCTCTTATTTCATGAAAGCTAGTAATCCAAATAAGACCGTAAAGGAAATGACAGCTTGCGCGGGGGCAATCTGAATTGAAAGTTAAGATTTGTGGGATCATGAACGAACACGATGCCCTTCTATGCGAATCCCTCGGTGCCGATGCATTGGGCTTCGTTCATTTTCCGATGAGAAGCCGAAGCATACCCATCGAATCCATCGAGAAAATATGCTCGAAATTAGGACCCATGACGACAAAAGTGCTCGTCTGTGCGCCCAAGACTGCCGATGAGGCGGTAGATCTCGTCAAGAGATGCAATGTAGACACAATCCAGTTGTATTCTCTTTCTCCAAAAGAAATCACAGTTGTCCGAGCTCACGGCATCAAAACCATCCGAGCGATTCTTCCTGTAAGGGCGGATGCGATACGATATGCAGATTCAGCGGATGCCCTCCTTTTTGAGAGCGGCATGCCTGGCCAGGGAAAATCGTATGATTATAGCAAGATTCCCTTTGACTGCTGTTCTAGGGTGATTATTGCTGGCGGCCTGAATCCCGAAAACTTGCATACGGCGAAGAAATTGAAGCCGTATGCCCTAGACGTTTCCTCGGGTGTAGAGCGAAAGCTTGGAATGAAGGATCCTGCGCTTGTTGCCGAATTCATAAGGAGGTGCAAGCAGTGAATCGCAAGGGATATTTCGGAGAATTCGGCGGATTCTTCGTTCCGGAGATATTGGTCCATGCTCTCAAGGAGCTGTCATCTAGCTATGATAGATTGAAGAATGACAATGAATTCAACATGGAGCTATCCGCTCTTCTTTCTAGATATGCTGGTAGACCAACTCCTCTCTATTTCGCCAAGAGATTATCCGAGAAATTCGGAGGAAGGATTTATCTCAAGCGCGAGGACCTGGCACACACGGGCTCTCACAAGATAAATAACGCTCTTGGACAGGCACTTCTAGCAAAGAAAATGGGAAAGACAAGAGTGATTGCAGAAACAGGTGCGGGACAACACGGCGTCGCTGCTGCGACCGCATGTGCCTTGTTGGGCCTTGAATGCGAGGTTTATATGGGCGAGGTCGATGTCGAGCGGCAGAAGCTGAATTGTTACAGGATGAATCTTCTTGGGACCAAAGTCATCACCGTTAAAAATGGTTCTAAGACTCTCAAAGATGCAATCAATGAAGCACTCAGAGATTATGCGGCCTCGAGCGATCATACACATTACTTGATTGGCAGCGTTGTCGGTCCCCATCCATATCCTGCGATGGTACGAGATTTTCAATCCGTGATTGGAAGGGAGACAAAGGCGCAGATACTCGCAGATACTGGACGACTGCCAGACTCCCTGATAGCCTGTGTCGGAGGAGGGAGCAATGCGATTGGGCTTTTCCATCCCTTCTTAGAAGATAAGGATGTCAAAATGTTCGGCGTAGAAGCTGGAGGAAATGGAGTTCACTCAGGCAAACACTCCGCTAGCGTAGTAGCAGGAGCAGAGGGTGTTCTGCATGGGGCGAGGACACTGATACTTCAGGATGACGACGGCCAGATATTGGAAACCCATTCTGTGGCCGCAGGTCTGGATTATCCCGCTGTCGGACCAGAGCATCCCTATCTAAGCAGATTGGGAAGAGCAACTTATGTCGCAGTAGATGATTCGAAAGCTCTCTTCGCATTTCATCTTCTCTCAGAAACCGAAGGGATCATCCCTGCTCTCGAGAGCGCGCATGCGGTCGCATATGCAGTGGAGCATGCCAGACAAAATCAAAATGAGGTCATCATCGTCAATCTGTCTGGGCGGGGAGACAAGGACGTTGCAGAAGTGGCCCAAATGGAGGGATATTTCTGAGCAGGATTTCCGAGGCTTTCACGAGGTTAAAAGAAGCCGGCTCAGCAGCTTATATTCCCTACATCTGCGCTGGAGATCCTGATATTGATTTTTCGATGAGTCTGATCGAAGCGCTATCCTCCTCAGGGGCAGATATTCTTGAAATCGGGTTGCCCTTCTCTGATCCAATCGCTGATGGTCCTGTTATACAGAATGCAATGATGAGATCTCTCAAAGGTGGATTCAAGGTAAACGATATTTTTAATCTTATAAAGAAGACAAGAGCCTCAGGTATTGATATCCCGATAATTGTGATGTCCTATTTGAATCCAATAATTCGCATTGGGGGAAATGAGTTCTGTAAAAAATCAGCTGAAAGTGGAGCTGACGGCATATTATTAGTCGACATGCCTATTGAAGAATCGGAAGAACTTGATGAGATAGTCAAGAAACATGGGATGGATGTCATCAGACTCATTGCACCGAACACTTGCGAAGCACGGATGATGGAAATATTTTCTAAATCAACTGGCTTCGTTTATGCAGTATCGGTTTCTGGCACTACGGGCGCAAGGGATAATTTATCAAAACAGTCGATCGATTTTCTCAGAAGAGTTGCTTCAATCCGAACATGTCCATTAGCCGTCGGGTTCGGAATTTCCTCTCCTGATCATGTCCGCCAGATTCGGGCCATAGGCGTTGACGCAGTAATCGAAGGGTCAAAACTTATTTCGATTTACTCAGATTATACTCTAAGCAATGAGGAGAGATTGTCAAGAATAGAAGAGCATGCAACTGAAATGAAAAGAGCAACCGTTGACTAATCAATAAGAATCGTGACTTGGATTTCCAACGTCAACTCTTCAATTTTTTCATCAGATGGGATTGGATAATGGGCGACATCGTTCCGGCAAGAATTTCAATCCATCGAATTGTTTCTGGCTCAGGGATTTTTCCCGTCCTCGTATTTGAAAGCTCGATCCATCCCAATAATCTCTTATCTTTTCCAAAAATATGCACATCGATATAGTCGCCTTCTATATCAGCATCCATTAAGTCACGTTTACCGATCAAGATTAATGGTCGGTTGAAACAAGACCTTTCCCATTGCTCGTATTCCGCCTCTCCGGATATGAAGAATTTCGTTAATTTTGAAATCCATATACCTGGATGCTTTTTCTCATCTAAAAACTCAGTCTGGGTGTATTTGCACATCCTCAAGTTCTTTTTAGCCTCTTCATGCAAGCCGATAAAAATTCTATATCTCAGTGACTTGTCGTTCAGATCAATAAGACCTATGCAGACCTCTTTAAATTCAAAATTACGGTAAATCAATCTTGCTAGCTCGTCAAGAATTTTATCCAAATGCGGTGCCTCAAATGCTATCGATTCTTGAAATTTTGAAATGTCGGAGAGGATTCTTTCTTTTGTATCTGTGGGGACGTGTTGATATTTGTTCTTGAGGTATCTTCTAGCCTCAGCGTAATTATTAGATATCTCGGTCAACCTTGCACCTTACTAGATTATTACAATTAAAGACACAATCGATGGTTTATGATAATTCGACATTGTTTATTCTTTAGCACTATATATTTTGTTTTTTCATTATCAACAGAGATTCTCAGTAAAATCGCCAATCATGGTTTTTCGCCATCGCAATTTGATGAATAAGTTCGACTGATAAACTCCTCCATGAATGAAAATTATGTAAAATGGACCGAAGGGGATTTGAACCCCTGACCTCTCGCATGCCAAGCGAGCGATCTTCCGCTGATCTATCGGCCCATATGTTGCGAGGCAATTCGCCGAAGGCGGGGAATTATATATAAAATTGATTAGAATGCATCGATTTTCTTCTGGAACCTTACCCTCTCCCCCTCGATCGGTATTGGATATTCTCCGGTAAGGCATCCGATGCAGAGATTGTTGTCACCTACACCAATGCATTCTATGAGTCCATTCAGGCTCAGATATCCTATGCTGTCAGCAGTTATGACATTGGCAATCTCTTCAACAGTTCTGTTCAGCGCAACGAATTGATGCCGAGTCTTCATATCAATTCCAAGATAGCAAGGCGCGGTTACAGGTGGCGATCCTATCCTGACATGAATCTCCTTTGCGCCGGCTTTCCTCAGGATCTGCACTATTTGCTTCATGGTGGTCCCTCTGATTATGCTGTCATCTAGCAGGACCACTTTCTTGTCGATTACCTCGCTTTTGATCGCGTTCAACTTAAGCATGACGCCGGTCTCTCTCTCCCTCTGATCCGGCATTATGAATGTTCTCTCGACGTATCGGTTCTTCATCAGTCCTTCCCGGTAGGGTATTCCGGACACCTCCGAGAATCCGAGAGCATGAGCTCGTCCAGAGTCGGGTATCGGGATGACAACATCTGCGTCAACGGGATGTTCCTTTGCGAGCTTGCTACCTATCCTCTTTCTGACCTCGTATACAAGTCCCCCCTCGATTATCGAGTCAGGTCTCGCGAAATATACCCATTCGAACATACAATGAGCCTTCTCCTTCGGGGACGGATATTTCCATGATTTGGGGCCATCACAAGCGACCTCGACAATTTCTCCCCCCTCCACATCCCTGACAAATTCGCCATCCAGATTGTCGAAGACGACGCTCTCCGAGGCCACGGCCCAACCGTCGTTCAGCCTGCCAAGACAAAGAGGGCGGATCGCATAGGGGTCCCTCACTCCGAACACGCGGTCTCCTATCATCACAACGAGCGAATATGATCCCACAATTATTCCCATCAGATTCTTGATAGCTTTTACCGGGTCACCATGTGTGCTCAGTTCGTTGGCAAGCAATCTGACGATTATCTCCGAATCGGAGGATGTCATGAACGCCCATCCCTTCTTCTTGAGGTCAGTCCTTAGCGCCTCGGCATTGATTATCTCTCCGTTATGCCCAAGAGAGACCTCTCCATGGGTGGTCTGAACTACGAATGGTTGGACGTTCTGGAGCGCGGAGACGCCGAAGGTTGAGTACCTGACATGCCCGATCCCCTTGTTGCTCTTCAAGTGTCCGAGACGATCCTTGTCCATCACCTGATGGACAAGTCCCATGCCCTTGACTATGGTGTGCTTTCCATCTTCAAAAACTGATATTCCCGCGGACTCCTGCCCTCTATGCTGTAGTATTCTGAGTCCAAAATATAAATAATCCGACACAGAACCAGGTGAGCACATCCCGATTACGCCGCATGCTTCTCTTATTTTTGGGACATGCCACATTTTTTCATGACACTCCCGTACTATTTCTTGGATTTCGCCCAATTGTAATTTCTCATTCTGGAGGTCTTGCCGTAGCCGCAGCTTGCACATATCCCTCTCCTGACATGGAATGCGTGCTTACCGCATCTCCTGCAAATGATGTGAGACTTCTTTGACGATTTTTTCCCCATCGAGGGCGTGCCCTTGCTCAAAAGATCCCCTCACTTATTTCACGGTGATATGTAAATGATGTTGTCTCCACGGACTATTGTTGATTCCAATTTCCGTATGACATTACCCTCAAACACTTCCTCAGCATTCTTTAGAACAATGTTCATGTGCGGATCGTAACCCTCGAGGATCCCTCTGTACGATCGTTTGGCTTTGAGCTCGACGATGACCTGTTGGTTGATTGATTTGTTCAGGACTGCCAAGGGCTTCTGCAAATAATCACCAAATCTCCCTATAAAGAGGTGATATAAATAAAGCTTTGTAATTACAAGAGCCCATATGATGACATTCTGGATGTGCGCTTTTCTCGAGAAAACCATGAAGATACGATAATCACTTCCCCTTTGCGTTTGATGTCAATCCTCGAGGGGTAAGAACTTGAGCAGGTCGGTCGAACCTATCGACGAGCTTCCCGGAAAGAAATCGGCGGAACTTCAGAAATTGAGGGACGAGTACGTGACTCGCGCATTGGGAATCGTCTGTCCCGCATTCATTGAGAAAGCTGAGGGCTCCTATCTGCGAGATGTCGACGGGAACAAGTTCATCGACATGGCAAGCGGGATTGGCGTGAATGTTCTGGGAAACCTTCACGAGGAGATTGTAGTTGCGCTGCAGCGGCAACTCGAAAGATACATGCACCTCTGCTTCGGGGTCGTCCATTTCGAAGAATATGTGAGATTGGCGGAAAAACTTGCGATGATAACGCCAGGAGATTTTTCTAAGCATAGTTTTCTGAACAATTCTGGTGCCGAGGCCGTCGAGAATTCCGTGAAAATCGCAAGGTTTTTCACTAAGCGCCCAGGAATCGTGTCGTTTGTGAATTCATTTCACGGGAGAACTATGTTTTCGCTGGCTCTCACCGGAAAGGATGTTCCCTACAAGAAGGGGTTCGAGCCTTTTCCCAAGGAGGTCATTCACGCAGAATATGCCTACTGTTATCGCTGTCCGTTCGGGCGCGAGCGGGATTCATGTTCGCTGGAATGTCTTTACGCACTGAGGAAAATCGTTTCTTCTCCAGAGAACAAGGATGTCATCGGATCATTGATCCTGGAGACGATGCAGGGCGAGGGGGGATTCATAGTGCCCCCAGCCGATTTCATCAGAGGCGTTCGGGACCTTTGTAATGAACACTCAATAGTATTGATAGATGACGAGATTCAGACAGGCCTTGGAAGGACCGGGAAGATGTTTTGCGCCGAACATTTTGATCTGGAACCCGACATGATTCTTACCGGAAAAGCGCTCGGTGGCGGGCTTCCGCTTGGAGCCGTTACCGGAAGAGCGGAGATAATGGACTCACCTCCCAAAGGAGGCCTGGGGACGACTTTCGGCGGGAACCCGATGTCATGCGCAGCCGCCCTAACAGTTGTCGACTTGGTGCAGAAGAATCTGAATAGAGTGCCCGGTATGAACGAGCGAATAGCCGACAGATTGCACGATATGCAGAGCCGACACACTATGATCGGAGATGTTAGGGGACTCGGCCTCCTGATGGCGATCGAGCTTGTAAAGGACAGAAAAACCAAAGAGCCAGCAAAGGAAGAAACGAGGAAAATAGTCAGCTCATGCGCAAAGAAAGGCTTGGTCATTCTGAGCGCAGGCCTGCACGGCAATGTGATTCGGCTTCATCCGTCGATGTTGATGGATACCGAGACCCTCGATTGTGCTTTGGACATCATCGATGCGACCCTGCATGGTATCGAAAAAAGCTGAAGATCCGACGAGAAAAATCAGAACTGCACTTTCGGATCTTCCTTTATTCTCTCGAGCACAAGATAGGTGTTGCTTTTC
>Ga0224495_10000484_pt1 | contig 31600 bp, 32 predicted proteins | sample SF_Jul11_sed_USG_FD_168128 | JGI IMG/M metagenome (GOLD analysis project Ga0224495, IMG submission 168128) | Sediment microbial communities from San Francisco Bay, California, United States - SF_Jul11_sed_USGS_4_1 | ecosystem: Environmental > Aquatic > Marine > Sediment | place: USA: California... | reverse complement strand
GACAGGACGGATAATGCTGCAACTATATTTTTATATTGCATGATCTTATCTCCTCCAAAAGTTAATTTAACAATTTCATATTTCCTGGTTATCCATATGCTTGCTGAATCAGGTATTTAAAAGTACATACCTAATTTGCCAAGCCCAGAATGAAAGTGACCAACTCACCTGCTTCAGCTTCGCTGATTTTTTTGGTCGCAGGCATAGGTATTGGGCCCCACGCACCCTTACTACCATTCATGACGGCGGCGTTCAATCTGGCCGCAGCTCCGGCATCGCCCTTGTATTTATTCGCAACATCTTGCCATGCGGGTCCCATCACTTTTTTGTCGATCTTATGGCAGTTGGTACATCCGTATTTTTTAGCAATATCCGGCATATCCGCCGCAATAGAGCCAGTTGAAATCACCATACTCGCCAGTGCAACCAAACTTAAAAAAATCGTTTTCATATTGCCTCCTTATTTTTGATGTGTTTCACAATTTCCAGAAGAACACCACCAATAACCCAATGAACTGAAACAGCTTTTCAAACTCCACCCACAAACAAATAAAATCTGATCAGCGCCGATAATGCGCTCAACTACGATTGAAGATTATTTAAACATGTATCAAATATACACATATTCAATGCTGCAGCAACTGGAGGGGGTTGTCAAGGGATTTTTTGTAGGGGTGTGCAGCAAGGCAGCCTTAATTATAGACTTACCTCAATTGCAACTTGAAGTTCAACAACGTAAGCGCTGAAAGGATCAGCATGGCAAAGGCATTATGCAGAACAGCTCCCGCCAAAGGTATATCGAGCTGCACATTTGAAACTCCGATCACAAGCTGTAACCAAACCAATGCCAGAATCACTTGGCCAATTTTTCGCAACTGAGGCGCTGCCATGATCCTGAAGGACAACCAGCTCAAATAAACAAGGGTAAGCAACGCTCCGAGGCGGTGCATCCAGTGTATCGCAGTTAACCTTTCACTGGAAAGCAGCATGCCATCATTATTCATGCTGTATGAAAAATCCATACGCGGAAGCAACGTGCCTTGGCAAAGAGGGAAATCAGTACAGGCCAGCGCTGCAAAATTAGAGCTTACCCAGCCACCCAACAGGATTTCAAGCAATACCAGCCCCAGACCCAATTGCGCATATCGCTGCCATTGCCAAGCTTCACCGACGACTGTATCACGGTGTAATTCAATATGACTCATTGCCATCCAGATCAGCAACATCAGCATGGCAATGCCGCCGGCAAGATGAATCAGGACGATAACCGGTCGCGGCAAATATGAAAAAGCCAAAATGCCGAACCCGGCAAGAAAAACCATCAACCCCAGCAGCAGGGTCGGCAGCAAAGGGGATTGGCTCAGTTCCCGGCGCTTCTGCCATGAATAGCCACAAATTGCGATGGCCAGGATGCCCAACAGCAATCCCACAAGGTTCTGCACCTTCCACTGCCATGTAGCATGGTCTCGGGCTACGCCCACCTTTTGAGGTTGCCTTTGCTTCAATGCATTTTGCTCATAACAGGCCGGCCAGTTGGCGCAACCGAGGCCCGCATCAGAAAGCCGTGCATAAGCACTGAAAACCACCGCGCAAAAGGCCAGCGCACAGGTTGTCAGCACAAGCTTCAAATAAAGGTTAGTCATAGCTGCCTCTATCTCTGGCATCCACTGTTATTGATGCTCCGGTTCGGCATGATGGTTCTGCAGAATATTACCCCCTCCATCAGGGTGTTGCGGATATCCGCACCGATTAGCGTTGCTTCTGTCAGGTCGGCGCGACTTAAGTTGGCATCGACCAGGCTACTCATCGCGAACAAAGCTCCCGTCGCGTTGACACCCGTCAAATCAGCCCCCTTGAGATTAGCCATCGATAAATTAGCGCCCGCAAGGTTGGCTTCCCTTAGGTTTGCACCCGGTAAAGTACTTTGAGACAAGTTTGCCCTGGTCAAATTGGCTTGCGACAAATTTGCACTGTTCATATACGTTTCGGACAGGTTAGCGCCCGAAAGATTGGTACGCGACAAATTCGCCTTTGTCAGATTGGCCTCTGAGATTTTGTCACCGCTCATATCTGCACCTGACAGGTCTGCCCCCGCCAGATCGGCACCAGCCAGATTGGACTTGGTCAGATTTGCCCCTGCAAGATCCGCTCCCGGGCAACTCGCCCTTCGCTTAATCATGCAACCATTGACTGTTTGGCGCGCCTCGGCCGCAGGGATCAGAAAGACAGCGAAGACAAGTGACCAGACCATCATGATTTTCATTGAAAATTCCTTGCGCTAAAAAAGTATCCGGAAGATGCATAACTAGTGAAAATAACGTCATCAACGGTCAGCAAATGCTGTCATATTTTCAAATACCGTAATTGAGGTTATCGAATTTCACTCCAGCGAGCAAGCATGGTTCTTGACTCGGTCAGCGGCAATGAGTACTGTCGCCGTAATGATAAAAATCGTGGCGAAAGCAAGATCAATGACTACCGGAATCATTATCCAGAAGAAACCCGGCCAAAAGGGAATCTACATCATGCGACAGATTGGATACCATCCCCATTATTTCTTGCGACCCGGGTTCATTCATCAACCAGACTTGAAAGCTTCGTCATGCTGATCCAGCTTGCAGCCATGGGCATACTGGCGGCCCTGCTACCGCTGACAATGGTCTGGGTATCAAGCGATACCGATAAATATCGCAAGCTTGTATGGATCACACTTTTCCTCACCTTTGACCTGATCATGTTCGGCGCTTTTACACGACTGACCGATTCCGGTCTGGGCTGCCCGGATTGGCCGGGTTGCTACGGGCATGCAAATCCCCTGCAGGCACATGCAGATATCAGCGCCGCAGAAAGCGCAATGCCAACCGGCCCTGTGACCGTCATGAAAGCATGGATCGAGATGATCCATCGTTACCTTGCGATGGGTATCGGTGTGCTAATTGTTTCGATGATGGCGATCTCATGGCGCCGGTGGCTGAAATCGGGAAGAACGGAAAAGAAATTTTCGCCGTGGTTTCCGACTCTGCTTTTTGCTTTCGTTTGCTTACAGGGTGCTTTCGGCGCATGGACTGTGACGATGAAACTGCAGCCTGTCATCGTAACCATACATCTCCTGCTCGGAATGACTTTGCTGGCTTTGCTGGTCTGGTTTGGCAATCGCCTCAGCGGTCATCCGCCAGTACCGCAATCAGCTTCTGCCTTGATCGTTCCGGCAACACTGACTGCCATCGTTCTGGGAATCCAGATCGCACTCGGCGGTTGGGTCAGCACCAATTATGCAGCACTAGCCTGCACAGACTTTCCGCTATGTCATGGTGAGCTTATTCCACACATGGATTTTTCCAACGGGTTTACATTATGGCGTGATCTAGGGAAAACATCTGCGGGTGATTTCTTGCCTTTTGAGGCACTGACTGCGATTCACTGGGTGCATCGCGGCATCGCTATTGTCCTGTTAGCACTGGTTTCATGGACTGCACTGGCCTCATTCAAAGTAGAGGGTGTGCGCAAAATAGCGCGATGGCTATTGATCGTAATCGCACTTCAGTTTGCCATCGGGATATCTACCATCTACCTGGACCTGCCTTTGGCACTTGCGGTCGCACACAATGGCGGTGCAGCTCTGCTGGTAATACTTTTAGTCATGCTAAATTACCGAATACGCTCCGCACAATAATCAACTCGACGCAATATTTCCAATAGCACCACCGGCTATTATTTCACTGGATCACCGACATTGGATGTCTTTTCGACCGTAGCTGTTTTGGGAGTGACGTGAACCAGCCTCACGCTGAGTGCTTCACTCTTTTCTACCACGTAATCATTACCGTAGTCGAAACGCCAAACCCATGCACCTGCCCGGCGGGTCCTGAAAGTCGTATCGGTCCAGTATTTCCCGGGCAATGATTCCGGAAAGAACGCCACAGGTAAAGTGGGGCCGGGAAAGAAGATCGAAGTATCGACTATCGTGTTCAACTCAAAACGGCTGGGCAAATGCCAATCGGATAGGCCGCAAAGTTTTTTGGCATTAACCGCCTTGGTGAAGGAATTGGTATCGCAATCGCTTCCGGTGCATACGCCCGCGTTGGCTTTACCGGCGTAACCACCGTTACTGGCTTGATCCGGGTCATACCAGCTGTAGGTATTGCTCATGTTACTCAAACCCGGCTCGGTCGTTTTCACTTCCCATGTCATACCCGACTGGTTGTCCCGCACACACACCCATGGATTTTTGGCATAGTCACTTCCGTCATTAATACTGCCATCCTGATTAATACGCGTCATATCAAAAACGTATGGCTCCGGGGTCAGCGCATCGCCGCACCCGGCAATCAATAAAGGGCACAACATCAGTAAAGCAATCCCTTTTCGGGATGAAAAATATCTCCCGATTAATGATAGCCGGAAAATCAGCTTTCCAATTTTGCTGGAGTGCCAGACCAACTCAGTCCGGCATTTTTTCAATTTGGTGTCCGCTTCGCTCCAGTTACTAATCATGGCAGCTCGATCAGCCAAGGTTAACTGCTCGTTGCAGGCGTGATGAACGGTACTTGAAAAATCGGCAATTGTTTGCATATCAGCGTCCTTTAAAATTTCCGGTGATGACTTCGTTAACGCCATGTCATCGCACCCATAGCAGGTGAAACCGAAAGGCTTTGGCATTATATATTAATACATGTATCATGCGCACATATTAAGGCGAGGTCACATGGTATGCCGTGCCATACGCCCGCCAAGTTTCACAAACAATTTTCCAGCGAAGGCACTCAGCATGACACACAATTGCTCCAACACCATTTCTACCGATCTGCATTATCCATTCGATGCACGCGGCGTTGCAAAACGCTTTCGTCATGCCGCAATCTTTGGCGCGCTGGACGCGCTGAATCCGGGCGAGACGATGGTCTTCGTCAATGACCACGATCCGCTACCGTTGCTTGCCCAATTGACACAGCGTTACGGCGAGGGCATCGCAATCAATTATGTCGCCCGCGAGCCGGGACAAATTGTCATCAACTTCACACGCAAATAAAAATCCGCTGTAGCAAGTTTCATCGGCCGATTCGGTAAATACCAACACACACAGGCTAAATTTTTTGATGTCAGATCTAACATGCTCACTACAAATCTATAAGCCAGAATAAATCCATAAAACATGAGCTATCCGGATTTCTTTGATGCAGTGCCAAAGATCAGCTTGTACGACCCGTTGGCCAAATTCCGCCAGCTCTGGCAAGCACGCGTGTACAACATTCTGCTTGAGTATGGTGACGACCCGGAAGTATTTCTCATCACACCGGTTTGATTGACACGTGAAACGCCACACTTTCCTGCAACCATTGTCGCGCGAGCACCACACCGCCCTCACGCTGGCAAAAAACTGCGAACGCGTTGCAAAATCCGGCGATGAAGCTCAGGTGAAGCTTGCCTGCCAGCATGTAATCCTGGCATTTTCAAATGAACTGGAGCCACACTTCCAGACTGAAGAAGCATCGCTACTACCGCTGCTGATGAACAGCACAGAAGGACAAGCATTACGCGAGCGCACTATGTCAGAGCATCGGCAATTGCGCGGCTTTCTCGATGCACTGGGAAAATACGATGCCGAGACATTGGCTCGCTTCGGAAAATGTCTGTCGACCCATGTACGTTTCGAGGAGCGCGAGCTTTTTCCGGCACTTGAAAATTTGTTGCCGCAAGAATGAAAGACCATCACATGGGAAATAAAATATTCCTGCCAACACATCCGCTCTGGCTGGTGGGATTTCGTCCGTTCTTTGCGCTGGCAATGTTATCCGGATTGGGTCTGCCGGTTTTGTGGGCATTGATTCATTCGGGTTTGATCTCCCCTCCGGCAAGTTCATTCTCCATAGTGCAGTGGCACGCCCACGAGATGTTCTTCGGTTTCGGCTGGGCAGTGCTGGGCGGCTTCCTGCTGACCTCGACCAAGAATTGGGTGAAAGTGCGCGGCTACCATGGTTACGCGCTGATGTTCCTGGTAGTGGCATGGCTTTTCGAGCGGGCAGGAATGTGGTTTGGTGGAGTTTGGCTGCCGCTGTTGTTTCGTTTATCCAACAACCTGTTCATTACAGCGATCATCGCGATGCTGATGTGGACACTGATACACAACCGCAAGACCGATTTCTATCGCGACAACTATTTCCTGTTGCTGATTCTCCCTTTTTTTCTGCTGTGCAAAAACCTGATGCTCAGCGCCGATCACTTCAATCTCGGCTGGAGTATGGCGGTAGGACTGTTTCGCGTGGCTTTTCTGGTGATGCTGGAGCGTACGCTGACGCAGTTCATGAAAGGCGCGTTTCAGGTTGCTATCCTGAATGATCAGATACTGAATAAGGCGATCAAGACGCTCGGGGTGTTGCTGGTGTTTGCCGGCCTGATGCCGCCGCAATTGTCAGGCTGGATTGCGCTACTGCTTTCGATTCTGCTGGCAGGCCGATTCATATATTGGAAACCTCAATTGGCGATGCGGCGGCTCGATATCGGCATCATGTATATGGGATACATCGCACTGGCCGCACAACTGCTGATCGAATTTCTCAGACAAATCTTTCATCCCGAATGGGCGGTATCGGTATCCTTCCATGTCTTCACTTTCGGCGTAATGGGGCTAATCATACCCGCGATGCTGATCAGAATATCCAGGGGACACACGGGCAGAAAAGTGATTTTTGACGCGTTCGACAAAAGCGCCCTGTGGATCATGATACTTGCCTTTATATTGCGCATCATCGCTCCGCTGCTTTATCCCGCCGGCTACACATACTGGATTTATCTCTCGGCTACCTGCTGGTTTATCTGTTTTGTGTTGCTTGCGTGGCGGTATATCCCTTACCTGACTCAGTCGCGCATTGATGGCAAAGAGCATTAGCCAAAAAAATAACCCATACTGATAAGGCGTCGTTACTTTTCAACCACTTCGCCCTGTTTCAGGCTGGCGCAAAACGACTCCAATTCCGATTCCAGTTTCTTGAAATCTGGCGAAGCCGCCCAGAATTTCCTGATTCGCCGACGTTCAGCGCGACTGCGCAGCCGTGGCTCACGTTTCGCAGTCAAACGCTGCTCTGTCCAAAGCACACCGAGCCTGTGATAGCAATCGTTCTCGCGACAACCACTGATCATTACCCCGTCCACGTGATGCTCATGCAGTGCATATTCAATAAAGGAAGGCGGCAGCATCGCGGTACAGGGTAACCTCAATACTGCGACAGACGCGCTACGTAACCTCGCCACATCCGCAGCGTTATCGCAACCAACCAGCAATATCTTCACATCCCCTACTAGCCTGGCCAGATCAGCATTAAGTCTGTTGCGCAGGCCTGACATCGTCATGGACGGCATTTCGATACCACTCAGGTAACTCTCCTCGCCCCTGAAAGGGTTGGAAGAGGGGCAGGCCCCGACGCAAATGCCGCAACTTACACATCGATCGGCCACCACCACGGCTTCCTCGGTAAAGTGCATACCATCGCTGCGCGGCCTCATCACTACCGCTTCATAGGGGCAATCTGCAACACAGAGCCTGCACCCGCTGCAATCCTGGAGATGGACCTCGGCAACCGGAATTTGCCTGAACCTGGATGGCAGCCAGGGCATTACAGTCAGCAACAGACTCACGCCCGCCACCATTGCCCATACCTGCCCTGCTGTCCAGATATCCAGCAACGGATAAATGAACAAATAGAACCAGTCGATATTCAAGTTGCGGGGCTCGATCAACATGTCGGCCGGCCCTTGGCTCAGTGCGGGCACAAACAATGACAGAACAAACAAGGCGAGCAGCATCCCGGCAGCCAACCTTCTCCTCGGATTGACCACGGGTTTGCTGATGCGCATGATATGCACCCAGAGCAAAAACAGGATGAACAGCGGGACGGTCACATGCGCGAACGATATCAGCGAAAAAAACCGGTCATTGAGTACGTCCTGAGTCAAAAAGCTGCGCGACATCGGCTCGCTGAATATGGGCAACCAGTCGAACCATTCAACCGTAGTCACGGTGGCATATTGAGCCAGCTTGTCCCATACCATCCAGTAACCGTTAATGCCCGCTGCAAATATCAGCCATATCAGGAGAACGCCCGTAACCCAGGCAAACCAGCGTGCACCGTGATAACGGCCCAATATATATTCGCGCAACAGATGCAGCACCATCACCAGAACCAGTGCATCGGAAGCATAACGATGCAGGCTGCGCATGATCCCGCCGAGATACCATTGCTCATGGGTGATATATTCGACGGAAGGATAAGATAATTCTATGCCGGTCTTGTAGAAGGCGTAGATATAGGCCCCGCTGACGGCAATCACCCAGAAAAAATAAAATCCCAGCGCGCCCAGATAATAAAGCGGGTTCAGGTCACTGCCGAAAATTTTGTTCAGGATGCCCTCAAGGCCAAGCATGGCCTTGCGCAATATCTTCTGATCTGGGTTGCAATCAGTCAATTCGGTTCCTTACGGCCAATATAATCATCGCATCACTCTCAACATGGCCTGATAGCATCATATAATGGAGGTGATAAAAATATTCAAAGGGGACGATCTTGGGAGCCGTTTATTACACACTGGTTGCAGCAGTACTCTACCTGGTATCGGACTGGCTGCTTGATCGCATCGAGATCATTCGCGGGGAACGTTTCAAAAATCGCAGCATCGTATTTTTCTGTATTATCCTGGCGCTGGCATTCATTACATTCAACCTGATCCAGCCGCTTTTGCTTCCGGCAGAATGACGGAAATTCCCGTCCCGGATGAGTTGTCACAGCTTTTCCGGATGGCGCATGGATTTGAATACCACCACCAGAAACATGATGCCGCCAACTACGGCGATCAGTCCGCCCAACCCCATCAACCCCATGCCGGCAGTCTGCGCAATACCGTGCAGCTCTTGCGCTGCTCCCGCAACCTTGCGCTGCACACCATAGCCGCCGGACCATAGCAAACCAACAATATGGAGAAGCTGACCGGCTCCATACACATATGGCACCAGCGTAGCCCACTTCAAATCAGGCTCACGATAACCAAGTCTGGGTAACAGATGGAGGGTCAACCCCATGAAAGCCAGGCTGACTGCACCGCCGGTCCCGTGATAATGGGCTGTAATAATTGTGTTGCTATCCTTGATCAACAGGCTGATCCCACCGCCGAGGGCAAATAGTATGATCGATGAAATCAGCGCCGCGCGCTGGGGGCCGGTCGATGCTGAACGCTTTCCCGCCATGCTGCCATAAAGCACAGCCAATCCAATCGGCACCGTAGCAAATGCGCCTCCAACTCTCATCAAGCGGGTGAACTGCTGCATATAGTCGCCCATCGAACCGTCATAAGTCAGGTAAATGACCGGGACATAAAACACCGGCAGCAATCCAATAATAAGCAGGATGGACGCAACGCGCGGAGTCACCGGATTTTTCGCGTCGCTTGCATCCGCCAGCCATAACCAACCGACCAGCATCAATAAGGTATAGGTAAACTGAAGCACATGACCGCCGCCCCAGAACAGGAGATCGAAATAAACCGTGATGTCCGAATCGTTGGGCACAATGAGGTACGACCAGGCAAACGCAGCCAGCGCAAACAGCATCGAAATTGATGCGGCATGTAAACCGATGCGTATCGAGCCCTCTCCTTCGCGCCATAAATTGGCCGGTGGAATGGCCAGCAAACTGCGCAGCACCAACACGGCCATACCCACTGCAAAGCTGATCAATCCGGCAAAAAACAAAGTGCTCTGGATCACCGGCACATAATTACTCATCAGCGGTTTACCCGCATCAACAAAGGGAGACAGCACGATCATGCCGGCGCCGGCAGTCGCCAGCCATAACGCCAGCCAGCCGACCTTGATGGCCCCGGAAGATGAATCGAGGCTCCACAACACACCTGCAAACGCCAGGAACCACAGCAACACAGACAGATCCACATGCACCACAAGCGCAGAATAGAAAAAATCGACCCATGGAAAAACATCCTGAATATAGGGGGTGCGCGCAAGCACCAGCAGGATGGCAAATAACCCGGCGCCGACCAACGAAGCGATACCCAGCCACAGCCAGCCGGACGCCAATTTCCGATTGGCATCCGATGGCATGGAAAGCGTAAATCCATTGCCTGATTGGGCTACTGCGTTGATATTTTCTTGCTGATATTCCGAGCTCATTCGCTATCCTCAGGGTGCATTGTTCTTGAAAATAAATCCGCCGGTTGCCGCCTTGAAATCAATCACCATGATACGCCCAGCCGCAAGATTTACCGTCTCTTCGTGGGCAAAGTTGAATTCCTCCCCTTCATGGTCCTTCAGGCGTGCCTTCAGAGTGTGACTGCCGGCCTTCACGGGTATGCGCCGGTATATATTGGAATTGCCGCTACTTGAAAATCCGACCGGCTTCAATACCACGTGATACAGCTGCGTACCATCCATCTCGAGTTCAACCACAACATTGGAGCGTTCGCGTGGGCATACTGTTGTCACCTTGCGCCGATAGGACGGCAATTTTGCCAATTCTTCAGGGGTACGTTCACGGCATGCCCCCTTATGCTGCCCGGCATGACTGAAGCTCAGTTTAATCAACGTTTCATCAGGCGGCAGATGGGTATAAGCGGGAAAAGAGGAGAAGAAACCTATCACGCCCACAAACAAGGTATAGAACAATCCCTGACCAATATATTGTATGGGCTTAGACATGCTCACTCCTTTCAGGGACAGTCGACTGAGTCTTGTAATTGGTCACAAGAAATGCGTCAGAGAAATATTGATCCGCGGGCAATTCCCTCGCGGAAAAAGCTGCACGTCCGGCCTCAATCATCGCGGGTGAACCGCAGGCATAAACCTGATAGCCACTCAAATCCTGGTGATCCTGTAGAATGGCTTCGGTAACCAGACCGGTTCTACCATGCCAGTCATGTTCCGGCTGCGGCTCGGACAAAACCGGGATGAACTTGAAATTATCATATTCCTGCTGCCAGCCTTCCGGCAGCTTGGCCATGTACAGATCACCCGGCACCCTGGCTCCCCAGTACAGCACCATGGGGCGTTTCAACCCGATGGCAAAAGCGTGCTCCAGCATGCTCTTCACCGGCGCAAAACCTGTACCGCCTGACATGAAGATGATTGGTTTCTCGCTATCTTCATGCAGAAAGAAACTACCAAAGGGGCCTTCTACTCGGAGAACATCCCCCTCTTTCATCGCATTGAAAACATGGCCGGTAAATTTCCCACCTTCCACCAAACGAATATGCAGTTGCAACTGGTTCGCCAGAGCTGGTGAATTAGCCAGAGAGAAGCTACGCTTGGTACCATCATCAAGCAGCACGGCAATATACTGACCGGCAATGAAATTCATCTGTTCTTCGCCCTCAACTTGCAAGTCCAGCAACATCACATCCGGCGCCGCACGTTGCATTTTTCCTACCCGGAGCTCCATGGACTTTGCCGGATACCCTTTAAGAGCTTCGATCTCCTGGCATTCTATGTCCAGATCGGTTATCGGCTTGGCACAGCAAAATAATGCCTTCCCCTGCGCCTTCTCTGCATCGGTCAAGGTACCCGCCTGATAAATTCCATAATCGACTGCGCCTTTCAGTATCTTGCCCTTGCAGCTTCCGCATGCGCCGTCCCGACAAAGATAGGGCATATTCAAACCCTGGCGCAGACCCGCCTCGAGTATGGTTTCTCCTTTCTGCGCAGTAAACATCAGGCCGCGTGGAATAGCATTGATCTGATATTCGTTTTTTCCGCGCCCGGATCTTCCGATGAACGGCAGCAGGAAAAACAAGCCGGTAAGCCCGCCCGCCAATATCCATACCTTACCCGGCCCCCACATGTAGAGCAAAGGATAGCTCCATAGATAGAACCAATCCAGGTCCAGTACGGAAGGTACCGAGTCCAGATCAGCCGGTCCCTGGCTTAATGCCGGCTTGAACAGCGCTAGCACGATCAGGAAAACAATCAGGCCGACCGTAAGTGATTTTGGAGGAGATGTTTTAGCCTGGGGTACACGCTGGGTGTGAACCCAGATGATGGCAAATGTTGCCAATGGAACTCCGATATGAATCAGGGAAAGCAGGGAGAAAAAACGATCGTTCACACTACCCTGCGCCAGGAAATTTCGCGCCAGGGCTGCGCTGAATATCGGCAACGAATCCAGCCATTCCGCGGTTGCTACCGCAACAAACTGTGCCAGTTTGTCCCAAACCAGCCAGTATCCGTTTATTCCCGCCATGTATACCAGCCATAGCACCACGATGCCCGTGAACCATGAAAACCAGCGGAAATCGCGGTAGCGGTCAAATAAAAAATTGCGCAGCATGTGCAACACGGCAGCAAGCACCATCCCGTCTGAGGCATACCGGTGCAGGCTGCGCATGATACCGCCCAGATACCATTGCTCGTGTGTGATACTTTCTACCGAGTTGTACGCATCTTCCACACCGGTGTCGTAAAAGGCATAGATATAAAACCCGCTGACAATAATGATCCAGAACATCAGATAAGAGATGGCACCCAGATAATAAAACGGATTAAGGGATGAACCGAAAGATCCGTTCAATCCGTTTTCCAGTCGCAGCAAAATGCTGCGACCAATTCGTTGCAAGAGATTGATCACCTGATGATGTCCTGAAAAGTAACTTCTGAAATATTCAAAATTTATAAAAACACAAAACTCATATCATGCATGCCCCGGATGTTTCCGCTTCGGACTGCGACGATACTCGCTTACGATCCACCACGTGATAAACAACGACATCAAAATCCCCAGACCAATTCCATAAAAGAAGCTGTAATCCAGGGTGTATTTTCCCGTCTTGGTATCATAAACAGTGCAGAAAAGTTTCACACTGTTAACAATCCCCGCCAAGCCGGACTCTGCAGTCTTGATGTTGTAAATCGGATCGGTGGATTGGGTGTTGAATATCATGTTCTTCAATGGCTCGAGCAGAGTTTTGTTACCGAATTCTTCACCGTAAATCTGGAAGTTGACCTTACCATCTCCGTCAACGAAGGTGGTCTGGGTTATATGTTCAAAACCACCCCCGGGGGACGGAAAGAAAACAAACCCCAATTCATTGCTCAATTTTGCTATGGTTTTTGCATCAGCGCTAACGAATTCCCAGTTTGGCAGTTTCACTTCCATCCGGTTCGCATAAGCCTCCATCTCCTCCGGAGTATCGTTTTCAGTATCAAAGCCTATCGTCAACACCCCAAAGCTATCGGCACCCAGCGCATCCCGCGACAGCTTGAGCGCACCCAGATTCCGCGTAGTGGTCGCACAAACCCACGGGCAATGCGTGTAGATCATGTTGATCACCAGAGGCTTGCCACGGTAATCGGACAGGCGAACCGTACGCCCGCTGCTATTAAGAAAAGTATGGTCCCACAACTGATTGCCTATCGCTCCCTGACTGATCATCAGGGCTTGCTTACCGTCATACTGCTGTTGAGTAAATTTATCTTCGGGTTGCGCCTGGGATTTTGCCGACGATACATTGGTTTCATAAAGGCGCAGACCGGCGGCGGCATCAACTTGCGCCAAGGCAGGGAATGCCGAAGAAAAAATGAATACCAGGCTAAGAGGTAAAACGTGGCGATGCATGAATTTCACTTCCATGAAGTTTTATTGCTCGTGTTGTTGCTTGCCAAACCAGGATGAAACAGTCATTTTGCTTACACGCAAAACATCTTCCCCGAGCCAACCTCAATCCAAATCATGCAGCCGATAGTACAAATCAGGCGATGAAGCTTTCCAGCATCAGGGCAAATAGCAACAAGCTCAGTTGCACCATAGAGGCAAAAAAATTGGCCATGGCAGTCTGTCTTGTCGGATTGCGCACCAACTGCACGCTCTTGACCAGGAAATAAATTCCGCCCGAAAGCGCACCCAACAGGTAGATCCAGCTTAAGCCATAATAAACAGGTGCCAGCGATACAAGCACCAGCAATATCGTGTGCCCCAGAATAATTCGGGCTGCCTTGCGATCACCTTTCACTACGGGCAACATTGGCACTCCCGCTGCCGCATACTGATCCCGATAAGCTATCGCCAGGCTCCAAAAGTGCGGAGGTGTCCAAAGAAATAGCACCAAAGCCAGCAGAATTGGGAGCGGACCGAAAGTCGGGTCAACTGCAGCCGCACCGGCGAGCACCGCAAAACTCCCGGACAAACCCCCAAATACAATGTTTAGCCAGGTACGCCGTTTCAACCACACCGTATAAACAATAGCGTAAGTAAATGCACCAAGAAATATGTTCAGTGCCGCCATCGCATTGAGTGCCAAAGCCGAAGTTGCAACCGCGATCAAAAGCAGTATCCCGATCGCCAACAACCACTTCGGCCCATGCTGGAATACCCCGGTCACAAAAGGACGGTTTTTGGTACGCTGCATTTTCGCATCCATATCGCATTCGCTATATTGATTGAACGCGCCGGCAGCAGCCGAACCCATCAGAACCGTCAGCGCCAGAATCAGGATTTTCCATACCGGCATCGATTCTCCCGGAGTGATTGCCATGCCGCCCAGCGCAGCTAAAGCGATCACCATTCCTATGCGCAACTTGAAAACATTGACGTATTGTTTAAACATTTTTAACTCCGTATCGCTATCCCGCTCAAACTTTGCGGGCTTCAGAAAGCGATGCCACAGCATCGCTTTCCATGATTACCCTTTGTCAGGACATTCCCCAAACAGTGGACAGATACTTGAAGTTGATGAAGTAGTACAGAACGATTGTTGCAAACAGTATCATGGCCAGCACGAAGGTGCCCGGTGCTTCCATCCCACCGATACCGATGTGTTTCTTGCCGGATTTCTCAAACTCAACATCGGCATCGGCAACTTTTGGCCAGGGAGCCGCGTCTTCCGCAATACGCTCACCGGTAAAGATTGATGCCAGCACGACCACAATAAACATGATCGCTCCGACCGACATGATCATCGCGAATATCTCACCCAGATCCATCAAACCCTTGGCGATCTCAGGATATTGGTAAGCCAATGGCTGATCGGCAAAGGTAATGTCCGCATGGCGGCGTTGAACCCCCATGGTACCCGCGCCCATCATTGCGATAGAAAAAACCCATGCCCCCAAACTGAATATATAGGGTTGCAATTTCGCCATACCAGCCAGCGCAATCTTGCGCTGAAACACCACCGGGATAAGCCAGTAGGTGACTGCCATGAAAGCCATGGTAGTACCGGCAACGAGAGTGCCATGGAAATGGCCGGGCAGGTACATGGTGTTGTGAATGATCATGTTGATCTGCTCTACACTCATCACTACACCGGTGATACCCCCGATGAAGCCAAAACCGACCAATGACAGGAACATCCCGGAGAATATCGGGTTACCCCATGGTGCCTTGCGCAACCAGGTGAACAGACCGGTATCGAGACCCTTCTTGCGTTGTGCGACCTCGATTGAGCCTGGAACTGTCAAACCGTGGATCATGCTGGCCAGCACTGCAAGGTAGATCATGTAACTGGTATTGAACACCTTCCAAGCCGAAGTAAGACCCGGATCGGACAGCAAGTGGTGAGCAGAGCCCAGTTGCAGGAACAGGATATACAGCAGGAATGCACCACGACTTACCTTCTCGGACATCGGCTTTGCACCAAACACCAGTGATGCGATCAGGTACCAGATCGAAATATGTGTGACCACATTGATCTGCTGCGACGAGTGACCGAATCCCCACCAGACAATTCGATACATCATCGGATCAATATGGCTGATCACACCCACTGACCAGAGAAAGGTCGGTATCAGGATTAGCGCGCCGGAAACGATGGTGAATACGGCAATTACTGTCGCTGTCACGCCACCGAACACCACCAGCGGAAGCGAACCGCTATAGGTTTTCTCCCGCTTGGCAACTACCAGTGTACCCAGAAATACGAAACATCCGATCAAGGCGCCTACAGCAAACAGGATCAAGCCCAGATAAAAATGCGGTTCTGCGGTTAGCGGCACATACGAGGTCATCATTACACTCGAATTACCACCCAACACTGCAATCGCCACCAAAGCCGCGCCTACAAGCATCAGCCAGAACTGCGCCCAAGCCCATCGTGGTGTTGCCAGCCGGTTGCCCAGCACATGCGCGCCCAGAAAATAGAGCACGGCCATTTCGAAGAAGATGATCCACACAGCCAGGTTAACCAGGCCATGTGCCGTCAGTGCCATATAGAAAAATTCCGGAGAGAGCAGTTGTACGCTGGGCATGCGGGTAAGCGCCACGCCGAGACCAAACAAGCCGCCGACCAGCAAGAAAACCACAGCCGCAAATGCATTCCACTTAACTAGTGTATTGGCAACCCTGTTAACTTTAAGGCCGGACACCGGATCAATACGGAATTCAGACATCGTAGTCGTCGTCATTTGTTCACTCCTTCACGTAAATTCTGCCCAGCATCGTATGGTGGCCTATCGTGCCGCCGCCGCCGCAGTATTCACCGCATGCTATGCTGAAAATGCCGGATTTGTTCGGGGTCAGGTTGAGGACTTGCTCATACCCCGGATAAACCTGGAAGTTGATGTTCTCGGGCTGCAGAGAGAAGCCATGACCCACATCAAGAGACGACATATGCAGGCGATAGGTCTTGCCTTTCTGGAACTCAAGGATAGGGCGCCATTGCCATTGCATACCCGCCAGATAGACATCGCTGCCTGGTGGAGGGGCCACCACATCTTCACCAGTGGCCTCGTCTACCCTAACAGTGTACTTGGCCTGCATATCTGCCACTTTTTCGGCAAACGCTTCCGGCGTTGTTTTGTAGGTTTCATTGCTCATGTTCTGATTGCCGATCCAGTGCCAGCCTATCATCCAGCCGAACATGAACACGCACCATGTAAATGACAATATGATCCAAATCAATTCGGTGCGCTCTATCGGTTCGCGCCACCAGTCAGGATTGGTCGGAGGAGTATAAGAAGTTCCCATGTTGTTTTCTCCCTTAAGAATTGAGCAAGCGCAAAACTACTTGGCCATCGGTATATTGATCACATCCCAAAGACCCCACAATGTATAAAAGACAGCGGGAACCGCTATACCTAGCAACAACAAGATCCAGTTGTTGTCCAACAGCTTCTGCATGAAATGAGGATTTGTATTATTGGTAGACTCGGACATTGCTTATTCCCTCCCTTATTTGCAATTTAATGGCTAGCGCCATTGATGATTGACACGAGAAACAAGTCGAAAACCACATGAATCACTCTCGCCCTGTACTCTCTTGGCTTTGATGCAACGATGTAACTAGTACAAAATCGTTTCCAAACATTCACCAACTAACAATTACTAACGGCTCAGCAGCATAAAAAGACCAACGCAAAAATAAACTGCAGCTCCAACTGCCAATATCACCGTCAAAAGCAATATTTTGTTTTGCAGCACCTGATGCATAAACGAATTAGGTGCGCGTCCTGATGTAGATGGTTCCATTGAAAAATCTCCCGGTAATTCAGCAACCTTACACGTTCTTGCCTAGTTTGTAGTTTGGAAACAGCACCAAACCACAACCTTCCCTCACTTTCCAACATAACCTGAAAATCATTCACTTCATAAGTACTTTAGCAGTTCTTAATATGACCGTTAAACCTATACATGTATAGATAATACATTTTTTGCAAAGGTATCCCTATAACAACGAGTTGTCAAGCTGTTTGAATACAGCACAAAATACAATTTGCATTGGCCACAGAAAGATGTACTATCAATGCATGTTTTATGCACTCACTAAGCAACTAACGACAAACACGCTCCTTATTTAAGGATATTCAGGATGTATAAATGACTCCTTTCTTGACATAATTAAAAGCTTTTAAAAATGCAGCAAAATTATGAAATTAACTCATTATTCTGATCTCGGCTTAAGAATGCTGATGTACTTGGCTATGCGTTATGAAACCTCGGCCACAATTCAGGAAGTAAGTGCCCGATTTGATGTCTCCAAAAATCACATGGTCAAGATCTCACATCACCTGACCATATCTGGACTAATTGAAAGTACGCGGGGACGTTATGGTGGTGTACGGCTTGCCCGGCCACCTGAAGACATTACCGTTGAGGAAGCCTTCTTTGCAACTGAAGACAATTTCGATCTTGTCGAGTGTTTCGGCCCGGATAACCACTGCGTCATATCAGAAGTATGCAAATTGAGCTCTGTTTTGGAAAATGCTCGGGAAGCATTTTTCAGAGAACTTCGGAAAGTTTCATTGGCAGATCTGGTTAAGGACAGCACAAGTATTGAAAACTCTTTGCGACCATTCCCCAGTAATGCAATCAGAATATCGCCACTAACTACAATCAAGCGCAGTCCAAAAACCAAAAAAGCCAAGTAAGCCTAGCGTGTGCTTCCTTAGCTCTAATCGGAACATACCAAGCAATGCCTTGCGGCAAAATGAACCCTCAAGGGGGCCGCAGACAAGTGAAACGCAAAAGTAATTGCGGTGTTCGCTCGAACCTGTTTCTAGATAGATTGCGCCCTGTTGCTGCTTGATAGAATTTGGGTATCGATCACGATATTCAAACCTTTAGTGCCCGGCTTAACCGGAGCCGAGACACCTTCGTAATCCCCTGGCCGCGTTACCGCACCACCTGATTTCGAAATGCGTGCGGCGATAACAACATGATCAAAACTCGATATTTTTACTTGTGGCTGCATGGACATACTGTCATCCAGCACGAATTCAAGCGGCAAATCTTTCACTTGCTTCCGAAACACTGCAATTGGAATTCTTGCCCCCTGAGTAGCACGCGCCAAAATATATACGGCATCAGTCTGCAAAACCTTACCTTTCAATTCAGGACTCAATGACACAGTCCCAGTTATTGTTTCAGGCGCTGCCGCAACTGGAAAAGCAGTGAATGCAAGGGCTACCATCAGTACTGCCGGTGTTGTTCTCATAAGTTCTCCAAGGTCGGAGTTGCATTTATAACATCAGGATTGCTTATAGCAAAATCACAGTTTTTCTCGCCCGCCCCAACAACGGTCAATTGACTAGTATTACCTCAGCCTAATGGTGCTCGCCTACAGTCAGAGAGCGTCCATTGTCTCTGGACCGCAAGCCTAATAGCCAAGGTATGGCAGTTTCCACCCACTCTTCTGCCGTCAAAAAATTCTCCGACTGCGCGCCAAAGGTACTGCGTAGCATGTCAGTATTGATGATGCCCGGATTCAAGGGTATGGATGCCATACCCTTGGGTAATTCCTGCGCCAATGATTTGCTGAGCCCCTCTATCGCCCACTTGCTAGCACAATAGGGGCCTACCTCTGCATCAGTAGAACGCCCCCAGCCGGAACTGAAATTGACAATCACTCCGCTCTTCCTCGCCACCATGGGCGGCACGAAATGGCGGATCACATTTGCAACACCTTTGATGTTGATGTCGACGACAGCCGAAAATTCCTCGGCAGATACTTTCCAGAGTGGTGCATTCCGGTTGACGATTGCTGCATTGTTCAACAGCAGGTCAGGAGGGCCGCTATGCTGCAGGCATCTTCCTGCCCATTCGCTTACAGCTATGTCATCCGAGACATCCACCCTATTAAAAAGGTTGTTGAGGCCATAAAGTTCGTTCAGCTTACGAATATCGTCCTCAGATCTGCTGCAACCCAACACCTTGTGTCCCAGACGAATAAAACCATCGGCCATGGCCCGCCCCAACCCACGGCCGACACCTGTAATCACAATCACTTTAAGACTCACTTAGCCACCTCGCAATGAAAGCTACGGACAGATTAAAAGATGTTATAGCTTACGCAAAAAAAAGCGGAATCAATACGGACAAAATCAAGAACTTCAGGTTATTTCTGCCTCCACATGGCCACTCCTCATGCACACTCGTAGGCACATTGCTAAATACGGGAACATTGTGATGTGGATCCTTCGCTTATAATCTTCGGGGTCTAGATTTTAACCCCCGCTTTAATTGCTTATAGTTTTTCCGCCAAAATGGCTAAATGAAATTGGTAATTCACGGAATTTTCCAAAGCTATTCAGCGCCAATACCTGAATACCTTCCTGTGCAGCCCCTCACAATTCCCATCCCTCAAGCACACCAGATAAAAAGGCCACCCAATGGATGGCCTTTTTGCTTGAAATGTATTTGGCTCCCCGAAGGCAGCCCTTAAAGTTATTACTTCTTGCCGCCGTTCACTGCAGCTTTTAATGTCGCACCTGCCTTAAATGCCGGAACCTTGGCCGCCTTGATTTTTAATACTGCGCCTGTCTGAGGATTGCGACCTGTACGTGCGGCACGCTTGTTCACCTTGAATGTGCCGAAGCCAACCAGTGAAATGGTGTCGCCCTTCTTGAGAGTTGCTGTGACGATGTCGATCAGTGCAGCCACATTTCGCTCTGCGTCTGCCTTTGTGCTGTCTGTTTTCTTGGATAATGCTTCTACGAGTTCTTTGCGATTCATGTTATTCCCCTTTGGTTAGATACTGCCGAAATGCAGTGACTAGAAGTGTAGCACTGTTAGGAGTGACTGTAATGACATGGAGCTATATAAATCATGGCTCGAATCCATTATAACTTGCAGCGTGCCTGGATACTAAGGGAAATGCCGTACATCTGATAACATCGAACAACTGTTAGTTGATTTACCACTTCCAATATGTCCACATTTCAAAAAACATTTCGAACTATATTCCACCTGACTGACAGCATAAAGTCATCCCTTTCCCCTTTTCTGGCGGGGGAAGGCATCAAACTTCTTTTCGATCACCTTCGCAATATCACACTTTGCGCGTTCATTGGACAAGTGGGCGTCATCGCACGTTACTTTGGAGAAAACTCAAAAGCTAGTCATCTGATTGCTATTAGCTACGGATACATATTTCTGGGGCTGGCAATACTCTGCTTTATTCTTAATTGGCTTCATGGAGAGCATCTATTGAGAATGTCACCGCACTTTGAAACGGTCAGAAAAAGCAAATATTTTGGTGTCATTGAAAAGACGTATTGGCTTCTCTACGTTTTGGTTGTTATTCCCACCTGTTTTTTTAGCCTTTTCGAATCAATCGTGTAAAAAAACAGCCTTCATAAGGAACATCACAAACACAAAAAAAAGCAAAAAGGCCATCCAGTGGATAACCTAAGTGCTTGAATCGTATCTGGCTCCCCGACCTGGACTCGAACCAGGGACCTGCGGATTAACAGTCCGTCGCTCTACCGACTGAGCTATCAGGGAATAAAGAGGTGCGCATGATAGTGACTTTGACCGTCATGGTCAACCCGGAGGGATGCATTTTATCTAGCGGGATCACACAGGGTTGAATATCCGCATTTCTCAGATGAACGCATGCAATGTTAGTATTCAACAGATTCATGAATACCCAATGAATATATATTTCCCATTACAGGACAAGAAAGAGTGAATTCAGAATATATGCAAGCGGTCGTAGAAATAGCACGCAGAGCTGGTGCAGCGATCATGGAGGTCTACCAAAGTGGCAATACAGGAGAAACCAGCAAAGAGGATAACTCACCACTGACGCTGGCCGACTTGGCCTCCCATCGGATAATTGTCGAAGCGTTAGGCAGGCTCACACCTGACATTCCGGTTTTATCGGAGGAAGCAGCTAATATCCCTTACTCTGAGCGCTGCCAGTGGAGCCGATTCTGGCTGGTCGATCCGCTGGATGGCACCAAAGAATTCATCAAACGTAATGGTGAGTTCACTGTAAATATCGCCCTGATTGAAAAAGGCGAGCCTGTTTTGGGTGTTGTATATGCACCTGTACTTGATGTGTGCTACTTCGGCACAAAAGAATCCGGCGCTTCCATGCAACGAAACAATTCGGCTGCTCAACGCATCTCTGCGTTACCACATGCTTCTGATCAGCCTATCAAGGTTGTAGCGAGTCGTTCGCACAGCGATGCACGTACCGAAGGATTGCTAAATAAAATGGGAGACTACCAGTGCATCAGCATGGGTAGCTCTCTCAAATTGTGCCTGGTTGCAGAAGGTGCCGCCCATTTCTATCCCAGACTCGGGCCAACCATGGAGTGGGATACGGCAGCAGCGCATGCTGTTGTAAACGCTGCCGGTGGCATCGTTTGCAACATCGCGGGTGAAATCTTAAGCTACAATAAAGAAGACCTGCATAATCCTGAATTTCTGGTTATGTCCGCTGCCGACAAGGCACTGTTTCAGCTTGCAACAGGCAACCTGGCTGTTGGCACAAAAAATCTAACTTCCTAATCTTCGAAAACTATCGATCATGAAAACTCAAGCTCCAGCGTCATCTAATACTGTTTGGCATCACGCTACCGTCACCCGTCGCCGTCGGGAAGAGCAGAGCGGCCATAAGGGTGCCATTATCTGGTTTACCGGATTTTCGGGATCGGGAAAGTCCACTTTGGCCCATGCGGTTGAGGAGACATTGCACCAGCGCGGTTGCCACACATTTGTACTGGACGGAGACAATGTCAGGCACGGCCTGTGCGGCGACCTCGGTTTCTCAGCCGATGATCGAATTGAAAATATTCGCCGCATAGGTGAAATGTCCAAGCTATTCATGGAAGCTGGCGTGATCGTATTGACCGCCTTCATTTCACCGTTTCGCGCGGATCGTGAGCGAGTGCGCGGCATGGTAGAGCACGGAGACTTTTTCGAGATTTTCTGCAACAGTACTCTGGAAATCTGCGAAAGCCGGGATGTAAAAGGGCTATACAAGAAAGCTCGTGCCGGTCAGATAAGTGATTTCACCGGCATTTCTTCGCCGTATGAAGCGCCGGAAAATCCCGAACTCACCGTCAATACCGGCACTGCTGAACTGGATGCCTGCGTTAAACAAGTCCTGGACGAAATGTCGTTGCGCGGCATCATCAAATAGATTAAAGCTACTACGTAACACTTTCCGACCATAAGCTTTCATTGGTCGGTGACGTTAGGGCTTAGTTCAGCGTTATTCATTTTTCTCCGGCTATATAAGTGGCCTGGTTCTTCAATTGAGCCTGTGCTTGGCGCCGGTTCCAAACCTCACTTCGGCTACAATTCTGCCTTTGCAATAAACCTTTTCCCCTGATGCGCACCGATGAATTTGAATTTGACTTGCCAGAGCGATTGATCGCCCAGCATCCACCGAAGCAGCGCGGCAGCAGTCGACTGCTGCATGCCCATGGTAGGGTGCTGGTGGATCACCAGTTTGCCAACCTGCTGCAGTTGGTAAAGCCAGACGATGTGATGGTGCTGAACGATACGCGGGTGATCAAGGCGCGCCTGTTCGGCGAGAAGGAAAGCGGCGGCAAGATCGAGGTGCTGGTCGAGCGGGTACTGGACGAACACGAGGTGCTCGCCCAGGTGCGCGCCAGCAAGTCACCCAAGGCGGGCAGCCGCTTGCTGTTATCCGACACGCTGAACGTCGAAGTGTTGGGACGCCGCGGCGAGTTCTTTCACCTGCGTTTTCTTGGCGAGACGCCGGTATTGGAATTGCTGGAACGCCACGGCCGCCTGCCCTTGCCGCCCTACATCACCCACAGCGCGGATGCGGAGGACGAGCAACGCTACCAGACCGTGTTCGCACGTGAAGCCGGTGCTGTTGCGGCACCCACAGCAGGCTTGCATTTCGATGACGCGATGCTCCAGGCGCTGCGCGACAAGGGGGTGCAGATCACCTATGTAACGTTGCATGTCGGCGCCGGGACTTTTCAGCCGGTGCGCGCCGAACATGTGCACGAGCACGCGATGCACAGTGAACGCTACGAGATTCCTGTCGCTACCGCAGCAGCCATCTCCGCCGCACCCGCCTCGGGCGGACGGGTGATCGCGGTGGGCACGACCAGCCTGCGCGCGCTGGAGAGCGCCGCGGCCGACGGCGAATTGCAAGCCGGCAGCGGCGAGACGCGCATCTTCATCACGCCCGGCTACCGCTTCCGCGTGGTCGATGTGCTGCTCACCAATTTCCACCTGCCCCGCTCCACACTGCTGATGCTGGTGTGCGCGTTCGGCGGGATGCCCGAGATGCTGGCGGCCTACCGCCATGCGGTGGAACAGCAATACCGATTTTTCAGTTACGGGGATGCGATGTTGATCGAGAGAAAACCATGATCACCCCTGCCAATCCATTTTTCGGGCACATCGCTGCGTTGCGCGATGCTCGCTCCCTCGCCTACCAGGTCGGTATGTCTCGATCGCTGCGCTTCGTGCGCCTTGCGCTGTATCCCGAAAATCTGAATTCCCAGAGGTCATCACATGAAATTCACTTTACACAAGACTGACGGCCTCGCCCGTCGCGGCACCCTGCAACTCGCCCACGGCGAGGTACAGACCCCGGCGTTCATGCCGGTGGGCACCTATGGCACGGTGAAGGCGATGTCGCCGGCCGAGCTGCACGACATCGGCGCGCACATCGTGCTGGGCAATACCTTCCACCTGTGGCTGCGCCCCGGGCTGGAGGTGATCGAGGCGCACGGCGGGCTGCACGGTTTCATGGGCTGGGACGGTCCCATCCTGACCGATTCGGGCGGCTTTCAGGTGTTCAGCCTGGGCGCGCTGCGCAAGATCACCGAGGATGGCGTGAAGTTCCAGTCTCCGGTGAACGGCGACAAGTGCTTTCTGTCACCGGAGGAGTCGATGCGCATCCAGAAGGTGCTCAACTCGGACATCGTGATGATCTTCGACGAATGCACGCCCTACCCCGCCACTGAGCGCGAGGCGGCGGATTCGATGCGCCTCTCGCTGCGCTGGGCGGCGCGATCGAAGGCGGCGCACGACGGTAACCCGAACGCGCTGTTCGGCATTGTGCAGGGCGGCATGTACGAGAACCTGCGCGACGAATCGCTGAACGAGCTGGTGAAGATCGGCTTCGACGGTTACGCGATCGGCGGGCTGTCGGTGGGCGAGCCCAAGGACGACATGCTGCGCATCCTCCAGCACACCGCGCCGCAATTGCCGCAGGACAAGCCGCGCTACCTGATGGGCGTGGGCACGCCGAAGGATCTGGTGGCGGCGGTGGCGCAGGGCATCGACATGTTCGACTGCGTGATGCCGACGCGCAACGCGCGCAACGGCATGCTGTTCACCCGCCACGGCGACATCAAGATCAAGAACGCGCAGTACCGGCTGGACACGCGCCCGCTGGACGAGCAGTGCGAGTGTTACACCTGCCGCAACTTCAGCCGCGCCTACCTGCACCACCTGTTCCGCCTCGGCGAGATCCTGGGTGCGCGCCTGAATACGATACACAACCTGCATTACTATCAGGAGCTGATGCGCGGGATCCGTGCCGCGATCGAGGCGGGTGAATTCTTCGGATTCGTGGCGCGATTTGAGTTACAGCGAGCCGGAAAAGGCAGTTGATACCAGTACCCGCTCAGCTAAAATGTGTATCCTGCAAAGACGCCAGTCAATATCTCGGTACTGCCTTTTAAAATGCACCATAGCGATATAGAAATCAAATGAAGCTGCGCAATATTTCAATCTGGTTTTCCCTGCTGGTACTGATGCTGCTGGGCTCCAATATGGTGCTTATGGCCTTTATCAGCAATGCTTATCAAGAAGTTGATATCGCCCAGAGACACCGCACCAAATCCATCGCACTGGCAAGCGAATTGCATCAGGAACCCGAGCAACTTTCCCGGCTGGTTCGCGCCTACACTATTACTGGCGACCCCCGTTATCTGCTTTTCTATTACGACATTCTTGCCGTTCGAGCAGGCGAAAAACCTGCGCCACTAACTGACAACCCATTTACCTACTGGGACGATGCAATTGCAGGACGTATTCAACACACCCTGCCGGAAGTTGGCATTAAACGATCTCTGGAAGAGCGAATGAAGTCACTGAATTTTAGTTGGCAGGAATTTTCCGCCCTGAAAACTGTATTGGCAGCCACAGACGCAATGAACAAGATCGAGCAAATCGCCTTTGCCGCAACACAAGGGCTTTACGACCCTGCTCGAAATGAATTCGTTTCGGACGGCCCTCCTAATCTACCCTTTGCCAGCAGGCTGGTGCATGGCAAAGAGTATAACGAACTCAAGGCGAATCTTGCTCATGCCGTGGACGATCTGGCAAAAATAACCGATGAGCGTACTCAGGATGAGGTGAATGAAGCCTCCGTTCATTTGAACCTGATGATTGACCTGTCAAAATTCATGATGTCCATGACGATCATGCTGATCCTGCTGGTCTTCTACACGATACGGCGACGGGTGTTGCAGCCGATTCAAGAGCTTAAAATGGTTGCAGATCAGCTTACCGCATCAAACTACGACACACGCGTCAATATGACGCATGCCGACGGAGTTCGCAGTGTCGACGAGTTGGCCGTTCTCGGCGAGACATTCAATAACATGGCCCAATCTATCCAGGAAGATATCACGCGACGTCACTCAATTCAGCTGGAACTCGAGAAAGCTCGTAATTTGGCGGAGGATGCAACACGGGCCAAGTCGATGTTTCTGGCCAACATGAGCCACGAAATTCGCACGCCGATGAATGCCATTTTAGGCATGTCCTATCTGGCGCTGGATTCCGGCCTTAAACCGCTTCAACGGGACTATGTCGGCAAAATCAACAGCGCGGCAATCAACCTGATGAACATCATTAACGGCATCCTCGACTTCTCCAAAGCCGAAGCTTCCAAGCTGGAGCTTGAACAACAACACTTCCTTATCGAGGACGTGGTGACCCATGCTTTTTCGTTATTGCGCGAGCGCGCCAACGAAAAAGAACTGGAATTACTTTTCGATGTTACCGATCCGACGCTGGTGGGTGAAACCGGTTCATTAATCGGCGACCCGATTCGGCTCGGGCAAATATTGACCAACCTGCTCTCTAATGCCATCAAATTCACCCAGAGTGGATATGTCAAATTATCCGTTGAGGTAGAGAATCGTAACAAGGAATCAGTCACGCTCTGCTTCAGGATAAGTGACACTGGCATAGGCATGACTCCCGAGCAGTTGGGACGTTTATTCCACGATTTCTCCCAAGGAGATAGTTCCATCACCAGAAAGTATGGAGGAACAGGACTTGGACTGGCTATCTCCAAAAAACTGATAGCGATGATGGAAGGGAAAATCCGGGTCGAGAGTATTCCCGACAAAGGCTCCAGTTTTATTTTTACTGCCTTCTTCAAGAAGGCCGAATCGATGTCCAATCCCGCACCCACATTTCCCGAAGCAGGAAAATTGCGTGTACTGATTCTCGATGACCGGATCGAAGCGCGCCAGGTTCTGGTCAATCAGTTACTTCTTTTCGGCGTCGGCAACCAGCTGGAGCACGGTATAGACCATTGTGGCGACAGCACCAGTGCAATAAATCTGATAACTCAATCGCTACAGGAAACGCGCCCGTACAACTTGCTGTTTTTAGATTGGGTCATGCCAGAGATGGATGGCGGCATGGTGCTTGAAAAATTGCGCAAACTTCTTCCCGGGCACTTGCCAACAACCGTGGTTATTTCTCCCTACGAATCGGAAGCGATGAGAAAGAAAGCAAGAAAACTGGGGGGGCGCTTCTTTCTAGCCAAACCGATTTTCCCCGATGCATTGCAAGCCATAGTCATGCATCTGACCGCCACACATGATTTCGTCCGAAGCAGCCGTGCTTCGGTATCGCCCGTAATGCGTAGGCTGGACGGTATGCGCGTTCTACTGGTTGAAGACAATGCAATCAATCAGCAACTGGCCACAGAATTGATGGCCAGCCGCAACATCAAGGTAAGCGTAGCTGAAAATGGCAAGGAAGCACTTGGGATCCTGGCTGCATCTTCCGACAACAGCTTCGATGTTGTACTAATGGATTTGCAAATGCCTGAAATAGATGGCTATCAAGCCACTGCGGCTATCCGTGCAAATCCCCGTTTTTCGGAACTACCCATCATTGCTATCACTGCACATGTCACCCACGAGGAACGCGATCGTTGCATGGCTGCCGGAATGAACGGGCATATCGGAAAACCGTTCGAACCCGAACAATTGTATGAAGAATTGGCACGCTTTGGCGGACAGCCCCTGCAATCCGCTCTCCCTCTTATAATAAACAATGACACAAACAGTCACGATAACAAGAGCTTACTTGAAGCTCAGGCGGGCCCACTGAATTATGCCCACGGACTGCAACACGCTGACTGCAATTCAAAACTATACCGGCAACTGCTGTTGCGCTTTGTTGCAGATTATTCCGGTGTGCATACCCGCTTCGCTGGTTTGATCTCTGACAAGCTTTGGCCGGAAGCCGAACTTCATACGCACACGCTAAGAGGTTTGGCCAGTACCCTGGGTATTGATGCGCTGATTACTCCTTCCGCCGAACTCGAGAATGCCTGCAAGGCTGGACAGACAGAAAAAGCATTAGTTGCACTGAAAAATCTCACCCCACTGCTCGAATCGAGCATTCAGGATATTAAAACTCATTTGCAGGATATGGTCCCGCTCCCGGTGAAAATATCTATTCCCATGGATAACGTGCAAGAAAACCTGCGCAAACTAAAAGCGCTACTGATCGAATCCAGTTTCGCCGCGACCGAGTTATGGGAGGAAAACAAGGAGGCATTCGCTGCCATTTTACCGTTACAAACACTACATCGTATCGGTGTAGCACTGAATAACTTTGATTACGACTTGGCTCTGACACTGTTGCCGGACGACGAGCACAACAGGAATAAGGGAGGAACAAATGATCACCACTGAACAGCCGGTCGTACTTCTGGTTGACGACACGCCTACAAACCTGAGCCTGTTGAGTAACATCCTCAAGGAGAAGTATCGTATCAAAGTGGCCAATAGCGGTACCAAGGCACTAGAGCTTGCTTTCGCCTCACCTCCTGATTTGATCCTTCTGGATGTCATGATGCCGGAAATGGACGGCTATGAAGTATGCAGGCAACTCAAGGATAACCCTGATACCAGAGATATCCCGGTGCTATTCCTGACGGCCAAGAGCCAGCTTGAGGATGAGGAACTGGGTCTGAGCCTGGGCGCAATGGACTACATCCACAAACCGATCAGCCCTCCCATCATCAAGGCTCGTGTTCACAACCACATTAGCCTGAAAATGCAAACCGATTTGCTGAAGAGGCTTTCATACATAGACGGCCTGACCGGGGTCTCCAATAGGCGCCATTTCGACAAAACCATTGATATTGAACTACGACGATCACAACGCCACCAACAACCAGTTTCGGTATTAATGATAGACATCGATTTCTTCAAGGTATTTAACGACAATTATGGGCACGTCATGGGCGACGATTGCCTGAAACTAGTGGCAGGAGCAATGCACGGTGTCGTAATTCGTTCGATGGATTTGCTTGCACGCTATGGTGGCGAGGAATTTGTAGTACTTTTGCCGGAAACGAGAATAGACGGCGCTGTCAAAGTAGCAGAGGCATTGCGAGAGGTCGTGGCTGAATTACATTTCCCACACGCCTACTCATCAGCCGCCGATCATGTAACTATCAGCATAGGCGTGGGCAGCAATGAGCATGAAATGGGAATGCCTGTAGCCAACCTGCTGAGACTCGCCGACCAAGCTCTGTATGATGCAAAAAAATCGGGACGGAACCGGGTGCAACTTATGGAAAAAACATAACCCATAGCCACATACAGACTGTCAGTTCATCAGGCTACCATGCAGGTCGCCGAACCCATACCAATTTAAAAAAACGGGTATACTGACCTACTTCATTGGCTTCACATATGCTCGCTCTATGCAACTCCTGAAATTATTAATTCGAATCCCCTGCACCTTGATATTCGCAGCAGGGCTTACCCTGGTCCACACCGCCACTGCGGGTGACATCAGCCTTTCAGGATTTGGCACAATCGGTTACGCCAAGTCTGACCAGAAGTTCAATTACCTGCGCCACATCAATGAATCCGGCACTTTTATACACGATTCGATACTCGGTGCTCAGATGGATGCAAGTTTTAACCCGGAATGGAGCGCAACCATACAAGCCAAGCTGGCTCCCACACTTAAAGTCGACAACCGATTCGAGCCTTCTATATCCTGGGCATTTCTGGCCTACCGGCCAAACAACGACCTGCTGATCCGCGCCGGCAAGCTGCGCATGCCCTTTTATCTCCGCGCAGAAAACATGGATGTCGGTGCAACCTATACGGCCACCCGCCTGCCGAATGAGGTGTATTCAGTTTCACCCACGATGGACTTCAACGGTGCATCGTTCGTCAAGACATGGACGGTCGGCGAAAATGAATGGAATCTGGATGGCTACTGGGGGCGCACCACCACCCCATGGCGCAGCTATGACCGTGACACGGCGACACCCTACTGGCTCAACCTCAATATCGAAGCTCGGGGGTTATTACTGTCGTTTCATCTGAAAGAAAACATCTTTCGAGCCGGATTTCATAGCGCCGAACTGACACGAGAAGATAATAAGTCATACGTTGCCGATCTTGCCGCGGTCACCATGAATCCGCTTTCAGGGATCAGCGGCACCTATTACGTGCCTTCTTCCGAACAGGTTTTCAAAATTACCGCCCCTGCTTTCAACTTCGGCATGGATGTCAAATTGGGACAGGATTATCGTGCTGCCGGCGAATATGTTCGGCGCATGGTCAAAGGCATCAACACCGGTCCCGATAGCGAAAGTTATTTCCTGTCCCTGATGAAGGAAGTCGATCGCTGGACGCCGTACCTGACGTATGCAAGGATCAAATCGCGCAATCTTGGGATTTACCAGACGGTCAACAACGCGCGGGTAACATCAACCGGCGCCCCTGCAGCAGTGATAGACGGAATCAATGCAACGCAGCGCGATGCCGCCGACAACATGAACATGTACGACCAGTACTCATGGGCCATTGGCACCTCTTACAATATTGACGCCAAGAGCAAGATCAAGGCTGAATGGCAAATCGTTAATACCGGACTGGCATCCAGTTTCATTGATGCCCCGGTCGGTGAAGAATCCGGCAATCGGCGCATCAACGTGTATTCCCTCTCATACAACTTTGTATTCTAGAGGGGGCTATGATATGAAAATTCTCCAGCTGCTCGCTCTACTGTCCGCCCTTTCCCTCGGTAATGCACACGCCGAAGTGGTTGTAATCGTGCACGATGGCCTGGACAAACTTGATGCCGAGACAATACAAAAAATCTATACCGGAAAAATCATTGAGGTGAAAGGTATAAAAATCACCGCCGTGAATCTTAAACCGGGGCAATTGCGTGAGCGCTTCATACAAAAATACCTAGATGAAAGCGATGCACAGTACACAGCATATTGGACCGTGCGCCGCTATATAGGAAAAGGCACCCCCCCTCTGGAATTATCCACTTCCGAAGAGGTGAAGCGCTTTGTCCAGTCCACACCCGGAGCAATCGGATATGTCGACGAAAGCGAAGTAACCCCTGATCTTCACGTGATAACCTGGACGTCCTCCCACAATATTGCCGGAAACCGCCATTGATTGTGTGTGTCGGCAATTGGCCACCGTATAATTTCCGTAATCGATTTCCACGTTTTCACTGTCAGCATGCCGTTTGCCAGTCTTGACTGACCTCTTCGGGATAGTGGCTGCTTCATGTTAGAATGCGCGCCTTTCGTTTCATTTCCGGAGATTGAATCATGTTTATCAGTAACGCCTATGCCGAAACAGCCGCCA